>BNJU01003926.1_pt1 | contig 285024 bp, 347 predicted proteins | sample 8539281 | NCBI WGS metagenome assembly BNJU01 (sample SAMD00202456, study PRJDB9452) | human saliva metagenome | isolation source: human saliva | place: Japan | reverse complement strand
GGTTACGTATTGTCTACAGTCGGGAAGGACGTAAATAGGGCCGTGAGGACGTTGCCCGAGGCGGCCTGGGTGGACACGAACGTTCCGACTGAAGAAAGGCAGCAGCGTCCGTCCACCCATCGCGAACTCATAGCCACAACCCACCGAGCAACTTCAAGCGCTCCAGGCTGGCCGCGCGCCACGCTGGAACTGTCTCGTCACTCCGCACGCTCGACGCCTGGCGCGCTCGGCGGCTTTGCGGGTGTGGGGCGAGGAGGTCCCCGTCAACGTCGAAGGGCTCTCGGGTCGAAGCGGGCCTTCTTCAGACGGCGAGCTCCTCGGCGCCGAGCTTCGCGCCGTGGGCGCCGTTCAGTGCTTCGTCGGGGCAGGGCCAGGCCATGATCGTCGACAGGCGAATGAGACGAAAGACGTCAACCGCAACCGCCCTCGCCCTTCTCCGATGGCATCGTGCCTCGACGTCCTCCTCGTACGCTTCCGCCGCCGTTCGTCCAATCGACGTGCTGCATTGACGCCAGCCATATGTGCCTCTCGTAGCGACCCAGGAACGTCCTCGGTGAAACCGATCTGGTCAGTCGTCCTCGATCGAGATACGCTATGTCACAAATAATGACGATGAGGGTGCCCAGCGTGCTCGTTCCGCGAGCGAGCGAGCCTCGCTGGTCACGCCCTCCTCGAGGTCGCGCCTCTCCGGCGATGACGTAGACGTAGTGGTCGAAGGGGACGCTGGCACGGCGCGTCGGGCCGAGCAACCCGCGTTCGCGACGCGAGCGCCATGGACATCCTCGACGGCGGAGGCCAGGCCCTGGCCGAGCGGGCCGAGTCAGCGATCTCCACGCCCTTCGTGTGCCCGCACCGGGTGGCCCGGCGTGGGCGAGCGGTCCTCAGCGACTTCAGGATCCTCCAGCTCCAGGCCGTAAGCCCGTGAGGAAGAGCTGGTTGTGGGGGTGACCGAGGAATGGCCGATCGACAGCGAGGCGGTCGCGGCCCAACCACGAGTGGATCCGAGGGTCGTGCCGCCTGACCTGTGTTGAAGAGCGTGTACGCCAACGGGCGATCGAGATCGCCGTTCCGGGTAATGCGTTGCCGCTTTCTCCCACCGCCTCCGCGGCCAGGAACGCGCGCCGTGTCCGTCGTCGCGCGCCGGTCAGTCTGTCCATTCAAGCTTCGCCGACGTAAGCCTTTCATCAGGTGGCCCCGGCCGCTCCGGGACCGCTGAAACCAAGCTTAGCCGCCCGTTTTGCTCGCAATCCAGGCTGCGCGCAGACCACCGATCGTCTGCTATGGCACGTGTCGCAGCCCGCATCGAGCTCTCCAGAGTCGATTTCCCCGCCCGCGCGGGCGACAGTTCCTGGCGCATCTGGCGGTCGAACGGTCGGTGTCACCACAATACGCTCTCGGCTACAGATCCGACCTGTCGATGCGACTTTCGCCCACCTCGCCCTCGCGGGGCAGGCGGACCCGGCCGGCGTCGAGCGGGAGCGAGACGTGGCATCACTTCCCACGAGTCGCTCGAGCGATGGCGGCGTCCTCCGTCGCCCGCAGCCTCGCGGCCGTCAGATCGTTCCACCGCTTCGCCTGTCGAGGAGGGCCTGACGGCCGCGAACCCCGCGGCACGTGCGACGCGACACTCGCCTTCGCGCCTGCCGAGGCCCTGACCGTCGACCAGGTCTTACGCCTCATCGAGGCCACGCGCGTGGGCGAGCCCGCGCTCCGCGACCACCGCGCCCTCGACGAGCTCCTCTGCGGACGGGGGCCCGGATGTCGGAGGCCGTCCGGGCTGAGCGAACGGCCTCGACCTCCCCGGCGCGGCGGTGAGGCTGTTCGGCAAGGACGCAAGGAGCGGGTCGTCCCGCTGGGCGGCACGCCGTCCGAGGCGATGGAGAGTTTCACTCGTCCGGGCCCGCCCGGCTGGCGAAGCCGCGGCCTGAGGCGCCCTCCTCTTCCTCAACACGCAGGGCGAGGCCGCTGGCGCCAGAGCGCCTGGGGCGCACCGAGGCCGCCGCCGGCCCGGCCGGCCTCCCCGCGCACATCAGCCCTCACGCTGCTGCGCCATTCTTCGCCACCACACCTGCTCCAGGGGGAGCCGACGCGGGTGGTCCAGGGCTGCTCGCCATCTCCTCGGTGGCGACCACGCAGATCTACACGCTCGTCGGCCGCGACACGGTGCTGAAGTATGCGCGGCAAGTCACCTGAAGGGCCTTGACTTAGGTGTAGGCTGAGGCGTGACCGATCGAGATGCGCTGTTCCGCCGATCACCGACGACCAATTCCCGGTCTCTGCCCCGCTCGACTCCCACGGGCCCGCCCGCATCGTGGCGATGTCCAACCAGAAGGGCGGCGTCGGCAAGACGACGACGACCATCAACCCGCGCGTACAGCCCCTGGCGGCGTACGGGCGGCTGCTAGCTCATCGTCGACTTCGACCCGCAGCCGCCAGCGCCGGGCTCAGGGTCAACGCCCGGGCCCTGGGCGGACGATCTACAACGAGCTCATCTTGCCAAGCCGAATCTCCACGAGGTCATCGTGCCGGACGAGCATCGAGAACCGCGACCTCGTGCCCGCCAACATCGATCGCTGTCGGCCGCCGAGATCGTCACCTCGCCAGCGAAAGTCGCCCGCAGCGCGCGCCGCTCTCGCGGGTCCTGCGCGTCGTCGACGACCACGATCTGGTCATCATCGACTGCCAGCCCTCCCTCGGCTCTGCTGACGGTCAACGCCCTCACCGCCGCGCACGGCGTGCTCATCTGGAGCCCGAGTATTTCGCGATGCACGGCGTCGCCCTCCTCACCGAGGCAGATCGAGCGCGTCCAGGGCGCCTCAACCCCGCGCCTTGCAGACCGACGGTGCTGCTGACCATGGTCGACACGCGCGCACGCTGCACTCCCGGGAGGTCGCCAACTCCGTGCGGCAGGGCTTCGGGCGACACCGTGCGACACGACACATCTCCCGACCGTCAAATCTCACGACTGCGACCATCGCCGCCGCGCCCATCACGCCGTAGCGCCCCCTCCCATCCGGGGTCCGCGGCCTCACCGCCAGCTCGCAGCCGCGAGATCGTCGCATCGGGGCAGTGCGCCCAGCGCATGGACGCGCCCCGCCGCGGTCCGCGAGAAGGCGAGCCTTCGCCGCCGGGTTCCGACTGGCATTCAGCCCGTCTCGACCCTCCTCGCCCATCGCCGCAAGGCGGCCGGAGGACGCAGACGCCGTCCTGGGAGTGTTAGTGTAGATCTGCTGCTCGTAGCGTTCGCCGCGCGCGAACTCATCGGGAGCGGACCGCCGCCGCCTGCGTGCCGTGCGGCGCCACCGCATGACTCCTCGGGGCGAGGGCGCGCCTCGCCGCGAACTCGCGCGCCGCCGGCGCCCCGTCTCCCGAGGCACACGAGGTTCGACGACGTCGCAGGAGACCGATGAGCGACCCGCACGTGCCGGGCGGCCAGCGGCGCCTGCAGAAAGTCGCATGGCCGCGGGTGGGCCGCGCCGCGTGCGCGGGGACCTCATCGCCCGCGCCGGGTGACGGTCGACGGCCAGGTCGTCACCTCGCTGGGCGACCGCATCGGCCAGCCACCGCGGTCCTCCACGTCGACGGGACCCGGCTCAGCTGGACGCCCGCAGGTGACCCTCGCCTGTGCAAGCCGCCGGGCGTGGTCTCCACCTGGTCGACGGGCGCGGTCGGCCCGCCCTGGCCCAGTACGTGCCGACCGCCCGAGAGGCTCTTTCCACATCGGGCGGCTCGACCAGGGACACCGAGGGCGTCATCCTCCTGTCCAACGACGGCGAGCTCGCCCACCCGGCTCACCCATCCCTCCTACGAGGTGCCACGACGCTACGTCGCCCGGGTGGGGCACCGTCACGCGGGGCTGCGCGTCTCAAACGAGGCGTCACCCTCCGCGACGGCGGTCGGGTCGGCCTTTGGTCCCAGCGAGCCGCAGCTGTCAACTCGACGTGGAGATCACGCATTCGGGGCGCAACCGCACGTCGGCGCATCATGGAGGAGGTCGGGCACCCGGTCATGGAGCCGTCCGCACCAAGTTCGGCACTGTGGAGGCCGGCTGGCAGAAACCGAGGCAGACCCGCGTCGTGGCGGGGAAGCGAGCTCGGCGCGCTCGTGCGCCTGGTCGACCTGTGATCCTCGCCGGTCCGCATCGTCGGGAGCGGCCTGCTGGGGGCCTCGCCTCGGGCTGCGACTGCGCCAGCTGGGCGCCCGCGTGCAGCTGGAGGACGCCTCGCCGGCGTCGGCGGCCTGGCGCGCGACCTGGGGGCGGGGACGATCGCGACCGCAGGTCGCCCGCCCGCAGCTCGTGGTCGTCGCCACGCCGCCCGAGCGTGAGCGGGACGTCGTCAAGGCCAGCCTCGACCGCTTCCCGGAAGCCGTCGTCACCGACGTCGCCTCCGTGAAGGCGCGCATCGTCGGGTAGGCCGGCCATCCGGGGGCCGAGCGGTACGCGGTCGCACCCATGGCGCGGGGGCGCGAACGGTCCGCGCCATCGCCGCGGACGCGGACCTGTTCGTCGGCCGGCCGTGGGTGATCACCCTGGTCGGCGGCCTCAGGAGAAGTCGGAGGCGGCGGGCGTCCGCCGCGGGAGGAGGGCGGTCAGAGCCGTCCAGCGGCTCGCCGTCGCCGTCGGCTCCTGCCCGTCGTCATGGACGCCGCCGCCCACGACGGCCGCCGCCGTCGTCTCGCATGCCGCAGCTGATCGCCTCGCTCGTGGCCGGCGAGCCGCGATCCGCCCCGCCCAGGCCTCGAGCTGGCCGGGCCAGGGCCTGCGGGACGTCACGCGCATCGCCCTCCGATTCCCCGCCTGTGGGCGGCGATCATCGCGGGAACGCCCCGGCAGTGGCCGCTCGCTGCACGCGGGTCGCCAGAACCCGACGCCCTGATCGCCGCCCTGGGACGGGGAGAGGAGGATCCCTTCGCGCTCGGCGTCCTGGCCGGCGCTCCTCGACCATCCGGCAGGGCAACGACGGCGTCGCCGGATCCCCGCTAAAGCACGGCGGGGCCCCGCGCAGGTACGCGGAGTCTTCGTCCTCGTCCCCGACTGAGCCCGGCCGGCTGGGACGCCTGTTGACGGAGTCGGGCAGATCGGCGTCAACATCGAGGACCTCCAGCTGCGAGCACTCCCTCAACAGACAGGTCGGCGGGCCATGATCAGCGTGCTGCCCGGCAGGCCGGCCGCCTGGCCGTCGCGTTGGAGAGACGCGGATGGCAGGCGATCGTGGAAGGAAAGGAGCACGAGGTGGGAACAGTCATCGCGCGGTGGACGCGCCGTCGGGGTCGAGCAAGTCCACAGTCCCGGGCGGTCGCCCGGCGGCTCGGCCTGGGCTATCTCGACACGGGGGCGATGTGCCGCGCCCTGGCGTGGTGGTGCGCGCACGAGGGCGTCGATTTGGACGACCGGGAGGCGGTGCCGCGGCAGCCGCGGCCATGCCCGCTGGAGATGTCGCTCGACCCGGACGATGGGCGCGTCTGCGTCGCGGGGTGGACGCGTCAGCCGGCAGATCCGCACGCCGGGCCTGTCAGGTGGTCTCCAAGGTGGCCACGAACCTGAAAGTGCGCGAGGGCTCGTGCGGCGTCAGCGCGCGATCGTGGAGGGGCCCGTTGCAGGACGTCGCCGAGGGCCGGGACATCACCACGGTGGTCGCCCCGACGCCGACGTGCGCGTGCTGCTGACGGCCTCCACGAGGCGCGCTGGCCCGCCGGGCCCTGGAGACGCGCGCGCGGACGCCGCGGCCGTGGCCGCGACCCGCGACGAGGTCCTGCGCCGCGACGCCGACGACTCCGCCGTCGCCGAGTTCCTCACCGCAGCGGACGGCGTGACGAGGATCGACTCCTCGGCGATGGGCGTCGAGGAAGTCGTCGAGGCCGTCGTCTCGCTCGTCCCGGAGGACGTGCGGTGACGGGGCCGTCGGACCGCCCGGAGCCGCCCGGGCGGACGGCGCAGTCTCCTCCCGACCAAGCCCGCCCCGACGCCGCGCGTCCTCTCCCGACGGCTCGGACGCCGGGGACGAGCAGCGCGGACGCCCTGCGCTCGGTCTGGACGCCTACGAGCTGACCGACGGGGACCTCGAGCTGTTGGAGGCCGCGACGAACCACTCCGGGCCGTCCGCCGCCCGCCGCTGCCGGTCCTCGCCGTGGTCGACGCCCAACGTCGGCAGTCCACCCTGGTCAACCGGATCGTCGGCCGGCGCGTGGCCGTCGTCCAGGACACCCCCAGCGTGACCCGCGACCGGGTGAGCTATCCGGCCTCCTGGAGCGGGCGGGACTTGCACGCTCGTCGACACGGGCGGGTGGGAGACTGGACGCCGCCGGGATCCACGCCTCGGTCGCCCGGCGGTCGAGGCCGCCGTCCGGGCCGCGGACGCGTCGTGCTCGTCGTGACGCCACGGTCGGATCGCCGACGCGACGCCGACATCGTCGAGCTGCTGCGCCGCTCCGGCCGACCCGTGGTCCTCGCGGCGAACAAGGTGGACTCGGCGGTCCAGGGTCGGACGCCGCCGTCCTGTGGGGGCTCGGCCTGGGCGAGCCCCACCCCGTCTCGGCTATGCACGGCCGAGGGATGGGGACCCTGCTCGACGCCGTCCTCGCGGCTCTGCCCGAAGAGTCGGCGGCGGCCGGCCCATCGCCGGCCGGCGAGCCCCGCCGCATCGCGATCCTCGGGCGCCCCAACGTCGGCAAGTCCTCGCTCCTCAACCGCCTGGCGCAGGCCGAGCGCGTGGTCGTCGACCCCCTGGCGGGCACGACCCGGGACCCAGTGGACGAGACCGTCGAACTGGACGGGCGCCCGTGGACGTTCGTCGACACCGCGGGCGTCCGCCGCCGCGTCCGCCAGGCGAAGGGCGCGGACTTCTACGCCTCGCTGCGCACGCAGGCGGCGCTGGAGAAGGCCGAGCTCGGGCTGGTCCTCCTGGACGCCTCCAGAGCCCCTCACCGGAGCAGGACGTGCGCGTCATGCAGCAGGTGATCGACGCCGAGCGGGCGCTCGTGCTCGTGTGCAACAAATGGGATCTCGTCTCCGGCGACCGCCGCGCCGAGCTGGACCGGGAGATGAGCGCGAACTCGTCCAGATCCGCTGGAGCCGAGCGAGTCAACCTGTCGGCCAAGACGGGGTGGCACGCCAACAGGGCTCACCCGCGCCGTGCAGACCGCGCTCGACTCGTGGGACGGGCGGATCCCCACGGGGTGGCTCAACTCCTTCCTCGGCGGGCTGGCCGCCGCGCATCCCGCATCCGTCCGCGGGGGCAGGCAACCGCGGATCCTGTTCGCCACGCAGCCGAGGCGTCCGCCCGCCGCGCTTCGTCCTGTTCGCCAGCGGCTTCCTGGAGGCCGGATACCGGCGCTTCATCGAGAACCGGCTGCGCGAGCGCCCGCATCCCGGGGACGCCCATACAGATATCGGTGCGGGTGCGCGAGCGCAGGAAGCGCCGGTAGGGCGTCAGGGGCCGCGGCTGCTGCGGCCCAGCCGGCGGGCCGCCCGTCGAATCGGCCGGTCGGCGGGCTGGTGCCCCGGCGGCGTCAGGTGCGCAGGACGACTGTCTCGGCGCCTCGCCGGCGACGAGGTGTTCGGCCTGGCGGCGAGCGAGGGCTAGGAGCTCGGGTCGCGCTTAGCCGGCAGACCGGCCATGTGCGGGGTGAGGTCAGGCCGCCCGCCAGCAGGGTGGTCCGCGGGCAGGGCTCGGGGTCCACGACGTCGAGGCGAGGTCCGATGCGGCCCGCGTGCCGGACGAGCGCGTCGGTGTCGGCGACTTCGCCGCGCGCGATGTTGACGAGGGCGCGCCGTCCGCATGGAGCCGAGGAAGGAGTCGTCGACCATGCGGCGCGTCGCGTCGTCGAGCGGGACGGCGATCACCGACGTCGGCGCGCGGGAGGAGCTCGCCGAGGTCCTCCTGGGAGTGGACGCGGCCGAGGTCGTCCTCGCGTTCGGATCTCGCCACGCGCAGGATGTCGACGCCGAAGGGACGAGCCTGTCGGCGATCGCCCGGCCGACGCCCCCGGTTTCCCACGATGAGCGCCGTCGAGCCCGCCATGGCCGGGACGAGGCAGGGCGGTTCCACGAGCCGGACGTCTGGTCGCGCGCCGCCAGGTGTATGCCGCGGAGGCGGCGACGATGAGGCCTACGGTGAACTCGGCGGTGGGCGCTCGCGCACGCCGCGGCGTTGGCGACGGCGAATCCCGCAGGGGCGTGCTCGGCCGCGCGTCGTATCCGATGGACGCCAGCTGCACGAGGGACCCCGGCTCGACGGAGTCCAGGCGCTCGAGGAGTGCGAACTCGCGGTATTCGGGACGGCCACCATGTCGATCGCGCGCGGCGCTGGCCGCGTCCATAGGCCAGACTGGCGACCTCGACGTCGAGGTCCCGAAGGCCCGCGCGTATCCGCCGTCGGCACTGACACTACGATTCTCGTCACGAAGCCATCGTAGCCGACACGCCTTCCAGGTTACTCCCGGTTGGTGAGCTATAGTCTGAGGCCGAGCAACAACTGCAGACAGGCGAACACACGTGTCGGACGGACTGAGAGTATCGTGGGACACGTTGCGGGCTTTCGTCGCGGTGTACCGCAACGGCTCGATTTCAAGGCGGCGGATGAGCTCGGGCATGGCCCCGCGTCCGTCTCCTCGAAGATCGTCTCTCTGGAGCGGCGGCTGGGGTGCCGCCTGTCTCGAGCGGACCCACGTCGGCATGGTCGCCACCGACTGCGGCAAGGATTTCGCCGATCGCGTCTCCCGGCCCGGTGGACGCCCTCGCCAAGGCGGTCCACGCGGGATCAGGCAGGCCGGTTCGGGGAGCGCACCGTGGTTCATCGCCGGGGCCCGCGGAGTTCCTGTCGATGGTCGTCTGCCCGGATCCTCCAGATGCTGCCGGCGAGTCTGCGGCTCAACGTCACGCTTCGGCGTGGGCGACGAGCTCATCGAGTCGATGACCACCGGCCAGGTGGACATGATCGTCAGCACGGCGGCGCGGCGGTCGGGCATCGCCTTCGAGCCGATCTTCGACGAGGAGCTCCGTGCCGTGGCCCATCCCCTGCTGGACGGAGCAGGCGGCGCGGAGCATCGACACGATCCCCATCCTCGCCTACGACGCGACCTCTCGATCGTGCGGCGCTACTGGCGGGTCGTCTTCGGGCGCCGCCCGAGCAGGCTGCGCGAGAGCCGTCGTGTGCCCGACATGAGGGTGCTGGCGGGGATCGCCGCGCGGGGGCGCGGGATGACGGTGCTGCCAAGTACCTCGCCGAGGACCGCATCGCCAAGGGCGACCTGGTGAGTGCTGCACGAGCCCGGAGACTCCGCTGGTCCAGCACCCTGTGCGTGGCACGCGCCGCAAGGTCGCCAAACCCCGACTCTGCGGTGGAGATGGTTCGCACGGCGCTCGTCGAGCTCGAGCGGCAGCCGAGCAAAGCGGCGGACCGCCCGGTGCGGGCGGCCGCTACGTCCACCCAGCCGAAGGCTTGCGGCCCTCAGGCCCGCGACATTCCGCAGCCGGATCTCTCGCTCGGCCGGAACATGGCCCTTCCGCCCGGATTCCCGCGTCCATCATAATTCCCACGTCCACCATACATACGTGTTATCAGCGTAGTCGTATGAAACGAAGTGCCGACGACGCGGCGATGACGCGTCGGGCGCTGCTCGCGGCAGCGCTGGATCTTCCGAGGCGAAGGGGTGGCGGGGGCAACGTTCGACTCGCATCGCTGAGCGGGCGGGGGAGACGCGGGGCGCCCTGCACCACCACTTCCGGTCGAGCGCGACCTTCTGGCCGAGGCGCTGGAGTGAGGTGGTCCGAGTACGCCAGCGTCTCTTCGACGGCTCGGCTGCCCACCGATCCCCGCGAATGGCTGGAATCCCTCTTGAAGGAGTTCGTCACGCTGCTGCACGGCGACGGACGCTTCCGGGCCCTGGCCTCACGATCGTGCTCGCGGCCCTCAGGCGATGAACGACGGCGCGCACGGCAGCGCGCGCTAAGCACGACGCGTTGGACGCCTGGCGATCGCATCCTCGCCGCGCTCGCCGGTACCTGGCCGTCCACCTCGCCCCGGACGGCCGCGGGCCTGGTCCTCGATGCTCCTCCAGGGCTCACCGTCACGGCGGTGACCCGTCCCGACGACCTTCCGCAACCCGCCGAGCTCGACGCGGCCGCCGCCGCTCTGACGAGGGGTTGCTCGCGTAGAAAGACACTCGGCGTTTCCGCTGACAGCCGATACGACAACCGATCCGAATCTCACGCCGGGTGGACGTCTCGCCCGCCGGGCGACGGCGGTGGCCGCCGCCGTCCTGTTCACCGACATGCTCCTGCACGGCCTGGCGATCCCCGTCCTGCCGCTTCTTCCACGCGGTGCTCGAACAGGGAGCGCCGCCACGAAGTCTCTTCGCCTCCTACGCGGTGGCGATGATCGTCTCGACCTGTTCGCCGACCGCATCGTCGACCGGCGGGGCCCCAGATGCCGCTCGTGGCCGCCTGGTCGTCCTGACCGGAGCCACGCTGCTGTTCTCGGCGGAGGGCCGTACTGGCTTCTCCTCCTCGCGCGCTTCGCGCGGGGATCGCTAGCGGCATGTCGTGGAGTGGCGGCGCTCGCTCATCGCCGCCACGACCGGCTTCGAGCAGCGCGGCCAGATGATGGGCGTCGCACTGTCGACGATCTCCTTGGGCGTGCTCGTCGGCCCGCCCCTGGCCGGGTTTCTCGTCGACGCCTTCGGCGCGGCCTCGCCGTTCTACGTCGCCGCCGCCGTCGCGGCCCTCGATCTGGCGGCCCTGCTCTGCCTGGTCCCGGGTCGCCCCGGCAGACCGACGATCCCGCCGGGCCGCTGGCGGTCCTCGAGGTCCCCGGCTCCTCGGCGATCGTCGTACCATCGCCATCGGCGCAGCGGTCCTCGCGGCCGTGCAGCCCGTCCTGCCGGGGCATCTGGGCGGGCGCGTCCCAGCACGGCGATAGGCCTCCTGTTCGGGGTGGCCGCGCTGGCGGGCATCGTCGCCAATCCCGTCGTCGGGCGGTTCGTGGCGGGGACGTCGCCGCGCGTGCTCATCGGGGCCGGAGTCGCCATGGTGGCCGCGGCCCTGCTGGTAGATCGGATGGGCTGGCAACCCCTGGCAGACGGGCGTCGGGATGGCCCTGCCGCTTCTCCTCCGCGCTGCTGCTCGCCCCGGCGACCACCCTCCATGAGCGAGCAGGGCTCGGTCGCAGCCGCCCACGCTGGGAGGCCTCGTTCGCCCTGCTACAACCTCGCCGCGGCGGGCCTGGCGGCCGCCACTGCTGACGGGCTTCGGCGTCCAGGAAGTCGGGTTCGCCGCCGCCATGGTGATCGCCGCCGGCGTTCTCGCCGTGCTCGGCGAGCGTCTCCCTCATCTGGATGCCCCGTCCGAGCTCGAGGGGAGTAGCCCGGCCGGCGTCGACGCCGCTGGACAACTGCCGATGCGTCCGGTATGGACGAAGGCCTCCCGAAAAGACCGGGGAGGCCTCGCGGTCTATAGGCGCATGGACAAAATTTTCAGCTTCACCCGAAATATGACATGTCTATCGGATTGAATTCCTGTGTAATAAATAGTTTTGATTAGTAAAATCGCGGATTTGGGGTAAATTAATCCTAGAGGAACCTACGACTGAGAACGAGAAGGTATTCCATTATGGTAAGTTCTGTATTCTTCAGTTTTTCAATACGATCCTGACAACTGGCGTGTGCATAGGTGATAGGTGGAGTGCCATTTCTGGAAAACCATTATTCACTCCACTAGATTGGGAAAAAGTTCGTCGAAAGACAGATAAGGCCATCAAAGAATGGATTCAAAAAGCAGATGCTTTATACTAAAGAGTAATTGTGCTCGTGGTGCAACGACATATAAAAGTCATTGGGTTAAATACGAGATTGAAAAGGCTGGAATGATAAACGCCCTTTGTCAGCGTCAGAATTCACGGTCTCCTTTGACAAAGACGGACGGAGAGCTCCTGGGTCAAAATCCATTCGAACATGTTAGTCTGCGATGGTAAAAACTGTAGCCGATTATGTAAAAGTTAATTAATCCTGACGGAATAACAGTAAAGATGTATATCGTGACATCGAGGAAAATTTAGAAAATGGTTAAAGAATTGTGCCTATAAACAATCATAAGTGTCCTTTTGTAGAGATTATTGCACGAAAATGACTCTCGACGTTCACGAAATTTTCCGAGATGCAAACGTAATTACAATTTTCCGACTGAACCAGCAGTTCTTGGTCATATCTTACTTGTCCACGACGACATGTACCAGATGTTTGGCATTTACAACGCCTGAGGAGGCCACGCAATTATCGACGTATAATATTATATCTGCTTCAGCGATTCGAGTTGCACTACTCACCTGAGGACTGAATATTATCCAATCGAACGGAGAGGTTGCAACTCAATCGGTTTTCCATCTCCATGTGCATCTCGTCCCACGTTGGGCGGGCGATGCGATGGGACTGATTTGGCCAGATAAACAAATTTCTCAGACTCACAGAAAGAAGAAGCTTTTCAGAAAATACATAATGCTGCGAAAACAAATCAATAAACCCATCCCTCTGTAACACCTGAAGATAGAGCGAAAACATCTTGACTACGACTACAGCTGTGATAACTCGACAGTCTGCAGCGTCATCCTCAACCAAAGGATGGCTTCTACCCATTGTCACCGCAACATTTGGGTTTGCTCTACACAGAACTCATGGCCTTTGGCCGTCATCGGACTAGTCGCGATCTTGCTCTTCGCCTATCTTGACGCCAACTACCTGAGGAGCGAAAAGCGATTCCGCACTCTATACAACACTGTCGCGCAGTCTCGGCGACTGGTCCCCAACTTCACTCAGAGCCCAGCCGACGCAGAAGAGCCGTCTGATGACGTATCAGCCCAATCAAGATGGCAAACTTTTGTTTCACTCTTATTTTCCTGAGTGGAAAAATATGGAGGTCATGGTCGATTTTGCCTTTTTATTTTGTTTTGTCTCGCTCTAGGGGTCGTAATATGGTAGTAACTATTGTTCTGCGAGGGTGTATAGACAATCGTGTATTATTTTACTCGTTCATAAATATAGATTATATTTCTATACAATTTTAATAGTGTCAAATATTTATCAAAATCATCTATTTATTTGTAAATTCGAAATAATGTTTATTTTTATAAAGGTAAGCTATGAACTGTAAATTTTCAGTTTAACTATTAGTAATAATATGGCAATAAATCTAAAACATTAACAATCATTATTTTAGTCAAAAACTATCGTTAGATAAATTATAATGCAATTATATTAAATATGTTGTTATATGACATTGAATATGAATTTTGAGCAATATCGTATGCTTTTATAGTTTATGTACAGACAAAGGATGAAATCTTTAACTTATGAACAATAAAAGCTTAATCTTAGAGTTCCATGTTCTATGGTATGCTCAACCTTACTTTACTGCTAGCCTTCTCAAGCAGAAACGTTAGCATTCAGCGATTTTCAGTCGGGCGGCGAGTTTGAACCTACGACCTTGACTCCCAGTCAGAGTGCGCTACCAAACTGCGCCACAGCCCGTCGCCGCCGCATGGTGACTCGAAGAGATACACCACCGGAGGTGTCTTCAGCGCAGCCGCGACGGGTCGATTTCTCGCCGAACACGCCGTCCCAAGAGGAGCCGGCAGGTTTCCGGAGTGGCAGTGCGTCGACGGCTCGCATTGAGCGAATCAGCAGCCTGGACGCCGCCTTTTCCAGCCATCGCCGAGGCAAGGCGCCACTGGCCGGATTCACCATGACAGCTCCGACGGGGCACGGTTGCACGATCGAAGGCGTCCGCGAGTTCAGGCTGCGGATCGCCCCGCCCGACGGGCGCGCGTCGTCCACGGCGTCGAGCGCAGAGGCCGCCTGCTGCGTTGCAAAATGACCGCCTCCCGATTGGTCGGATCGACTCCGCTCCCTCCTGCCGGCGGGCTGTCCCGCTCCGTGCGCGGTCCGGCGGGATGCGTGTATGGAGCTCACGCCGGGCATGACGCCCGAACAGACTCTGGAGCCGGGCGGCGGAAGGAGGTGGGACGTTCGAAACTGCGTCGAAACGTTGCGGTCGAGAAGATTCGCCCTCAACCGGCGGGCAACCCAGATCTCGGACCCGGCGAATCGAGCCCGGACGGCGTATCATTGAGCTGGTTTACGCCCAACTCACGGACAAGGGGAGAGCTGATGTGACGACGCCGTGACTGTCAGCCAAGAAAACCGCCGCTCACCCTCGGCATCACATGGGGTTGTCCACGGCGGACTCCGCCTGAATAGCCGCTCACGCGTCTGCCGCACGGCGGACGTCAGCAGCCCGCCGTATTCCGTTCCATTTTTCCGTTCCACTGCCCTCATATCTCTAGGCAGGTGGGAACCACAGTTTCACGGAGTATCATGGAGGACGATGCCACTCGCAACATCCAGAGGTCTAGGACATGCCCATCATCGATAATGTCAACGAACTCCTCGGAGACGATCTGAGCCGCGATCACGCCGGGTTCGAAGGTGCGAATCGCGGCGTCGACGTTTTCGATTTTCGCCTTCGAAGCATTGCGCAAGAGCTGGAGCAGATATCCGAGCTGAGGTTCATCTTCACTTCGCCGTCGTTCGTTACAGACAAAGTGACGGATAAGCTGCGCAAGGAGCGCCGCGAATTCTTCATTCCGCCGGGGCATGCCGAATCCAGCCTGTACGGATCGGAATTCGAGATCAGATTGCGCATAGCTGACTCAACGCGCGATCGCCCGTGAGTGCGAGACTGGGTGCGGCGTAAAGTCTCTTTCGGATCCAACGCCACCGGAAGCCAGATGCAACAATTTGCGGTTATCAACGATCGTATTGCGTATACTCAACTTCAAGGTTTCACAACAGCGGATCTCGGTTATGAGCAGGGGAACTCCATATCGAGTTTTGTGAATCGCCTAAATGACAATTCAGACGCCGAACAGTATATGCAGCTGTTCGATAGTATTTGGAACAATCCGAATCAGCGTCAGGATGTCACTGACGCGATACACGAGCATATTGCCACCGTGTACGCGGAGAATTCTCCGGCGCGTATTTATTTTCTCATTCTGTACAATCTGTTCGCCAATTTCCTCGATGACATAAGCGAAGACGTTTCTACCCAACGATCGCACCGGATACCAGGATACGAAAGTTTGGAAAAGCCTGTATAATTTCCAGTATGACGCCGCCATGGGAATCATCAATAAATTGGAGACCTACAACGGTTGCATTTTTAGCGGACAGCGTCCGGATTGGAGAAGACATTCACCGCATTGGCCGTTATCAAGTACTACGAATTGCGGAATAAATCGGTGTTGGTCCTCTGCCCGAAGAAACTCGCCGAAAAATTGGACGAATTACAATGCGAATCTGACGACCAATATTTTCGCCGAAGACCGTTTCAACTACGATGTTCTCGCGCATGCCGATCTGTCGCGGAAGAAGGGCATGTCCCTGGGGATACCGTTGGATCGCATCAATTGGGGCAACTACGACCTCCTGGTGATCGACGAATCGCATAATTTCCGCAATGCGGATTACTCCGAGGGCAGGGAAACGCGCTACCAGAGGCTCATGCGCAAAGTCATCCGGGAAGGCGTGAAGACCAAGGTGCTGATGCTCTCCGCGACCCCGGTGAACAATCGGTTCAACGATCTGAAGAATCAACTGCAACTCGCCTACGAGGGAGAATCCGAGAATTTCGCCAGAAAGCTGCACATCTCCACGACGGTGGAGAAGGTGTTCGCCGACGCACAGCGAGTGTTCAACGAGTGGTCAGAGCTCGAGCCGAAGTACCGCACGACTGACCGCATCCTTCAGATGCTCGACTTCGATTTCTTCGAACTGCTCGATTCGGTCACCATCGCCCGCTCCCGCAAACACATCCAGGCGTTCTACGACACCACTGAAATCGGCGCGTTCCCCTGAAAGGCTCGCACCCTCTCGATCCGCGAGCCCCTCACGGACTTGCCGAATGTGCCGGATTTCAACGAGATCTTCGAGCAGCTTCAAGCGCTCACCTTGGCCGTCTACACTCCGCTGGCCTATGTGTTCCCGAATAGGCGAAGCAAGTACGAGGATCTCTACGCCGTCACCGCGGGCAACAGCCGCTCGAATCTCGGGCCAGGCCGGGCGAGAGGCGGGTTTGAAAGAAACTGATGACGACCAACCTCCTCAAGCGGCTGGAAAGCTCCATCGACGCCTTCCGGCTCACCCTTTCCAAGATCGAAGCATCGGTTACGGAGCCCTCAGCCACATCAGCTGGGGCGCTGTCGGGCCCGAAGACGTGAACCCGGATCTGTCCGAACTCGACTTGGACGAGGAAGATGTGAATATCGAGGTGTTCACTCTGGGCGAGAAGATAAAAATCGATCTAGAGGATATTGACATCCAATCGTGGCAGAAGGATCTGTGGAATGACCGCGAAACCCTCTCCGAGCTTTTTGGATGAGATGCGGAAGATCACCCCTGACCACGATGCCAAACTTCAAAAGCTCAGCCGCCTCATTCAGAGCAAAATCCGGCTTCCCGTCAATCCCGAAACCGCAAAGTCCTGGTGTTCTCCGCCTTCGCCGACACCGCCGAGTACCTCTACGCGAACTCTCGCCGGCCTTCGAAGCCATCGGATTGACGACGGCGCTCGTCATCGGCAGCAGCAGCTAAAACCACACTCGGCACCGGTTACGACGTCAAGAGGTCCTGACTCTGTTTTCGCCTCGATCGAAGCAACGCCATCTGATCATGCCCGGAAAAACCGACGAAATAGACATACTCTTCGGCACTGACGTCATCAGCGAAGGCCAGAATCTCAGGACTGCGATTACATGGTGAATTACGATATCCATTGGAACCCTGTGCGCATCATCCAACGATTCGGCCGCATCGATCGCATCGGTTCCACGAACAAGCAGATTCAAATGGTCAATTTCTGGCCTGACATTTTCCTTGGACGAATACATCAACCTCAAGGAACGAGTCGAGAATCGAATGGCCGTGGCCAATCTCGTAGCCACAGGCGATGACAACATCCTCAAACCGGACGATGACGACACCGATTTCCGCAAGAGCAGCTTCGCAAACTCCAAGACGAGGGTCATCGAGCTCGAAGACGTGCGCACCGGCGTGGTCCATCACCGACCTCAGCCTCAACGATTTTCGAATGGATCTGCTCGCCTATGTCAAGGAGTACGGCGATCTCGCCGCCGCGCCTAAGGGCCTGCACGCGGTCATACCGGCGGATTCGCAGAGAGCCTCGTGCCCGGGGTGATCTTCGCGCTGCGAAACGTGAATGCGGACGAGAACATCAACCGCGGCAACCGGCTCCACCCCTACTACCTCGTCTGCTTGGACGACGCCGGAAATGTGGTCGCCGATCACACGGAGGCCAAGAGGCAACTCGACCTCATCCGCTCCGGCTGCCGTCCCTACGACGAGCCTATCAGGAGGTCGTCCGCATTTTCAACAGGGCCACCCGTGACGGGGTTCGGATGGACGCGTACTCCGAGCTGCTCACCGGCGCGATCCACTCGATGATCGACGTCATGGAGAAACGCGATGTCGACAGCCTGTTCACGCCGGGGCACACGACGGCGCTGACCCAGACCATCGCGGGCCTCGACGATTTCGAGCTGATCGCCTTCATCGCCGTCGTCGACCCCGCTGAGGGAGCAGAGTCAGTGGCTGATCTGCTGTACTCATGCGCCGCAGCGGAAATTCGGCAGCCGTGTGCCCGAAGAAGTTCTTCGATCACCCTGCCTTCACCCCGCTGTACGGGGAGAAGTTCGCCTCGGAGGTGCAATGCGTCACCTGGCGTTACAAGCTGGCCGAAGCCACCCTCGATCTTCAGGGAACCGCTGACGTCCCGAAGTGCAGGGTCCTTCGAATCGACGCCAGAGACGCCGATGTCTCCAAGCAGGTGCTGACGGCGATCGACAAGGCGATCCCTTTCCCATCGTCTTCGAAATCGCTCGCAGCCCGGGGAAGGAGGGAAGTGCGGATGGCCGCCGCCCACAAGCGGCTCGAGGCGCGCACCGCGAAGATCAGCCGGTATTTCACCACCGGCTGGCAGCCCGACGACGCTCCGCGACAGCCCTCCCGGAGGCCGCCACGCTGCCTTGCCTCTACGCTGCGATCTTGGAATCGCTGGCGCAGGTGAAGATCCGCCCGGGCGAGGACGTATCGGAAATCACCGCAAGGTTGAAACAGGCCGGCAGGCTCGAGGCGAGAGATCGCGGTGCTTGAACGCAAAGCCGGCAGAGAGAGGCAATTCAATCGCAAAAGTGGAGTTGTATCGCACGATCAGAGCGAAAACGCGAGGAATTGGCCGAATTCATCGGCGAGAACGAGAATGCGGAGGTTCGTCAGTTACGCATGACATCGCCCCTGACCTTCTCCCTGGCCGGAGGACGCCCAAGACTCCGCCTGAATAGCGCTGACGCGTCCGCCGTACGGCAGACGTCGGTGACCCATCGTATTCTGTTCCACTACCCTCAGCCAAAGGGAGGCATTCGTGGGCGACACGCCTTTTGACCCTGGCGATGTTGCGCGCCGGCCAGCGCCTCCGGGGCCCTCACTACCCGGTCAGGCGGTCACGCTCGTCGCCGTCGATCACATCGACGCGGGACTGTGCGAGGTCTTCTATCGCGACGATTCCGGCCATTCCGACGCTCGGACCATCACCGATGCGGACATCGTGCCCTCGAGATCGCGAGCGACTCCGATTCCGCTCCACCGTTCGACGGCGACCCCGACGAATTCCGTCTCGCCGCCGAGGCGCTGCGCATCAAGTACGCCGCCCTCTACGACCCGATGGTGGCCGTCAACGGCTCCGACGTCGACCCGCTGCCGCATCAGATCCGCGCGGTCTACGACGAGCTCCTTCACGCATCCCGTTGCGGTTCCTCCTGGCTGACGACCCCGGCGCGGGCAAGACGATCATAGCCGGCCTGTACCTGAAGGAGCTGATCCTGCGCTCGGACTGCGAGCGGGCCGTCGTCGTTGCGCCCGGCGGGCTGGTGGAGCAGTGGCGGGAGAGTTGGCGCAAATTCGATCTCCCGCTTCGAGGTGTTCGGCCGCCACATGGTCGACGACGCGCAGGGCCGCAACGTCTTCGCCGAGCATCCCTACCTGATCGTGCGGATGGATCAGGGTCTCCCGTAACGACGGCTTGATGGAGCAGCTCTCCGAGGTCAGTTGGGATGCGGCGATCGTCGACGAGGCTCACCGTGTGTCCGCGCACTATTCGTCGTGGGCGGGGAGGTCGACGAGACCAGGCGCTTCCGGCTGGGCCAGCTCCTCTCGCAGACGGCGCACAACTTCCTGTTGATGACGGCCACGCCGCACGTGCGGGCAAAGAGAAGATTTCAACTGTTCATGTCCCTGCTGGACCGCGACCGTTTCGAAGGCCAGTTCTGCAGGGGCGTACCGCACGAGACACCAAGGGCCTCATGCGGCGCATGGTCAAGAGGACCTGCTCACCTTCGAGGGACCCGCTGTTCCTCGAGCGCCGCGCCTACACGGTCGAATACGAGCCTCAGCCCGGCCGAGCGGGACCTGTACGAGCAGGGTCACCGACTACGTGCGCACCGAGATGGGGCGGGCGGAGCGTATCGCACAGGGACGGCGACAGGAAGCGCGGCAACAACGTCGGCTTCGCCTTGACCGTGCTGCAACGCCGCCTCGCCTCCAGCCCAGAGGCGATCCTGCGTTCGCTCGAACGCCGCCAGGCGCGTTTGGAGGCGAAGCTGCACGAGATGGAGCGCGCCGCCGAGAGGCCCGGTTCGCGGGGAACGGTCAGGCGCTTCTCGCCGACGCGGCACTGCCCCACGCTCTCGGTGGACGGGCTTCGAGGACGCCGAGGAGGAGACATCCGAGGAAGAGCGCGCACGGTTCGAGGAACAGGTCGACGAGGTCGTGGATCTGGCGACCGCGGCGCAGACGATCCCGAGCTGCGCGCTGAGATCGCGATCCTGGAGGACCTCATCCGCGTCGCCCGCCGCGTCCGGGTTCAGGATGACGACAAGAGTGGGTGGGCTGCGCACCATCCTCGACGAGCAGATCCTTCTCCGCGGCGGGTCGGGCGAGTCCTGCGCTCATCGTCTTCACCGAGCATCGCGACACGCCTCGACTACCTGCGCGGCAAGATCGCCACCCAGCTCGGCCGTGCGGTTCGGTGATCACCATTCACGGAGGGAACCCGGCGCGAGGACCGCAAGGCGGCCCGTGAGCAGTTCACCCACGACCCGACGCGGTGGTCCTGCTGGCCACCGACGCCGCGGGCGAAGGCTTAAACCTTCAGCGCGCGCATCTGATGGTCAACTATGACCTGCCGTGGAATCCGAATCGGATCGAGCAGCGATTCGGCCGAATCCACCGCATCGGCCAGAGGGAGGTGTGCCACCTGTGGAATATGGTGGCCAAGGGTACTCGCGAGGGCGACGTGTTCACCCGGCTGCTGGCCAAGATCGCCCAGATGTCGTCCGCCTACGACGGCAATCTCTTCAACGTCCTCGGGGATTCCGGCGCCTTCCGAGGAGCGCTCTGCGCGATCTGCTCATCGAAGCGATTCGCTACGGGGATCGGCCCGATGTCAAGGCCAAGCTCGACCACATCATCGACGAGGGGGTCGCGGACGGACTGGAGGAGATGGTCCAGGAACGCGCCCTGCACCCCGAGATGTTCAGCGCCCTGAACCTGGACGAGGTCCGCGCCCGGATGGAGGCGGCGAGGGGCGGCGGCTCCAGCCCGGCTATATCGCCGCGTTCTTCATCTCCGCCTTCGAACGTCTGGGCGGAAGCATCCGCCGCCGCGAGAGGGCCGGTACGAGATCACCCGCGTCCCCAAACGAGTCGGCGACACGGCCGCCGCGAACCGGTGGGCGCCCGTCGCCGACCACTACGAGCGCGTCACCTTCGAACTCGACCGCATCCGGCCCAGCGGCCTCGCGACGGCCGCCCTCATCGCTCCGGGCCATCCGCTGCTGCACGCCGTCATCGAGGCGACCGTCGAGGATCTCGGCCCCGTCTTGAAGCGCGGCACCGTACTGATCGACCGCCGCGGCAAGCAGGCTAGCGAGCCGATGTTGATGTACACGGTCGAGCAGCGCATCCACAACGGCAAGCCGGAGGCGGACACCGTCTCGCATCACTTCGACTATTCGCTCCTGGGGAGAGGCGGTGACGTCACCGTCTCGCCCACGCCGCCGTATCTCGACTACGACGGGCCCCGCCCGGACGAGGGAGAGCGATCGGCGAAATCGCCGGCAGCGACTGGGCGCGCGGGATTCACGAGAAGGCCATTCGGGCGCGCGCTACGGGAGGGCCTCCTGCCGCGCATGGAAGAGGTCAGAACCCGCGTCGAGGCGGAGACCGACCGTACGCGCCGCCAGGTCAGGGAACGCCTGCTCGCGGAGATCAACCACTGGGACAGCGAGTACACCCGGCTCGAAGCGCTCGAGCGTTCCGGTGCCATCGGCAGACTCCGCGCCGAGACGGCTTACACGCGCGCCCGCCAGCCTGACGAGCGCCTCGAGCATCGGCTTGACGAACTCGAGCAGACCGCACACCTCGTCGCGGTCCCCTCGGTGATTCGCGGCATCGCGCTCGTCATTCCCAGCCGAATCGTCGCCGCGGGGACGGCGAGGCGTCTACCGAGTGAAACCGAGGCTGTGGGCGGCGGGCAGTCGAGGCCGTCCCTCGCCGCCGAGCGCGCGCTGGGGCGGGTGCCGGAGGAGATGGCGCGCAACAACCCCGGATACGACATCCGCTCCACCGACCGGGACGGACGCGTCTACTACATCGAAGTCAAGGCCGACTCGAAGGCTCTGAGACCTTCGCCGTCACGACGAACGAAGTGACCTTCGCTCAGACCCAGGGCGAACGCCACCGCCTCGTGCTCGTCCAAGTCTCGCCCGAGGGCGCCGCCGACGACCGGTTGCGCTACGTCACCGGCGCTTTCACCCACATCGGACCTTCGACGACCACCCGCTCCTTCACGGAGGAGTGGCGCGACTACTGGACTCAGGAGCGCCCCCGATGACGCCCCACAATGAACTCTTCAACCGAACCACCACCGACGAAAGAAGCACTGTGACCACTCTAAGAAAAGCTCATCGAGGTCTCGCTGCCGCTCGAGGCGATCAACACGGCCTCCGTACGCGAGAAGTCGATCCGCCATGGGCACCCTTCGACTCTGCACCTGTACTGCGCGCGGCGTCCACTTGCCACGGCGGGCGGTCCTCTTCGCCCAGTTGGTGGACGATCCTTCGGCACGCCCGGAGGAGTTCCCGACCGTGGAGGAGCAGGACGCGGAAGAGCCCGCCTACACGCCCCTCACGGAGAGACTGGTGGTGTGGGAGAACAGCAATGACGAGGCTCGTTCCGCGAGGCCCGCGAGGAGATCCGCAAGAGTAACGGCGGCGAGCTCCCGCGGTTCTCGACCGTTCGCGGGCGGCGGGTCGATCCCGCTGGAGGCGCAACGCCTCGGCCTGAGGCTCACGCCAGCGATCTCAACCCGCTGGCCGTGCTCATCAACAAGGCGCTCATCGAGATCCCCCGAAGTTCGCGGGGATGGAGCCCGTGCATCCCTGGCGGAAACGAACAGAACATCTATCAGCGCGCCGAAGGCCTCGCCGAGGACGTCCGCTACTACGGGCAGTGGATGCGCGACGAGGCCGAACGCAGAATCGGTCATCTTTACCCGAAGGCCGTGGCGCCCGACGGGACCAAGCACACGGTAATCGCCTGGATTTGGGCGCGTACAGTGAGAAGCCCCTAACCCGGCGAATCCCATCGAGACGCCGCTGGTTAAATCGTGGTGGCTGAGCAGAAGAAGGGCCACGAGGCGTGGGTGCGTGCCACCGTCGAAGACGGACGGTGCACTACGAAGTCGTGCCACAACGCGGACGGGCCGACTGTTGACGGCACAGTTTCGTCCCGGAAGGGTGCGGTCTCTCTGGCGGATTCACGCCGATTGACTATGGCTACATCAGAGCGGAGGCACGCGCTGGACGAATGGGAGCGCATCTCATCGCTGTCGTCGCGGAAGGCCCTAGGGGTAGGATCTACTCCGCCAACTCCAGAGCACGCAGATGTCGCAAAACTTGCTCGGCCTAAAGATCTGCCCGATGCCGAACTTCCGGAGAAAGCGCTTGGGTTCCGCGTTCAGAACTACGGCTTCAAACGCTGGGTCGATCTGTTCACGAATCGACAACTGATCGCTTTGACGACGCTGAGTGACCCTTGTGACCGAAGCGCGTGAGCAGGTGCTGGCCGACGCGCGTGCTGCGGGAATTCTGATGGGGAGCGCCTTGAAAAATGGCAGAGGTGCTCAAGCCTATGCCGATGCGGTTGCACGTACTCGCTCTCGCCGTTAGTCGCCAGACTAACTGGCTTTCGTCATTGAATAACTGGCAGAATGTGCGTGAGGTAATTGCGCAAGTATTCACTCGGCAGGCCATCTCTATGGTTTGGGACTTCGCTGAAGCTAATCCATTTTCTAGTTCTTCCGGTAACTTTTTTAGTCAAGTGGACTGGATAACTAAGTCAGTAGAACATACTCGGCAAGCAACAATGGATATGTCGATCAAGTCGGTGCGAATTCTCGAAGTTACGGTCAAAATGGTTGTTTCCACCGATCCTCCATACTATGATAATATAGGTTATTCGGATTTATCCGATTACTTCTATGTTTGGTTGCGTCATTGCTTACAGAATGTTCATCCAGATGTCGTTGGGACCATGATGACACCTAAAGTTGATGAACTCGTTGCTAATCCGTATCGACATCACGATAAAGATGGTGCGGCGAAGTTCTTTGTCGGCGGTTTCAATTCGGTGTTCCACCACATCCGCATGGGCGCGAATTGAATGTGCCAATGACTGTTTATTATGCTTATAAACAACAGAATAGAAGATACTACTTTAGGTTGGTATACTCTACTGATTGGTCTTATAAGCGGCGGGTGGCGATTTGTGCCACATGGCCCTGTACGCAGTGAACGTGTGGGCTCGGGTGCGCGTACAGAGCAATGCTTTTAGCCTCATCTATTGTTTTGGCCTGCCGCCCTCGCCCCGAGGATGCTGAGGCGACGACTCGCGGGCCTTCATCGCTTTCCAGCTAGTCGGAGCTGCCGGCTGGCGTTGCACGCTCATGCAGGGCGGCATCGCCCCGGTTGATCTGGCGCAGGCGGCGATCGGGCCGGGGATCTCGGTGTTCTCCCGGTACTCGCGTGTGCGCGAAGCCGACGGCCCAGAGCATGAGCGTGAAGGACGCGCTGCTGCTGATCAACGCCACGCTCGACGAGGTGTTGGGGGAACAGGAGTCGGACTTCGACCCGGAGACCCGCTCGCCGTCAGGTGGTACCGGCGGTACGGCTGGGAAGAGGAGGTTCCGGCATCGCGGACCAGCTGGCGCGTTCCTCTGACACATCTATCGGCGCCTTGGAGCGCGGCGGGATCTTCGAGGCGAAAGGCGGCAGGCCTGGCTGCTTTCACCCCTCGCGGCTGAAAGTGACTGGGACCCGGCCGCGGATGATCACGTGAGCGTGTGGGAGGCGACGGTGCGCCTCGCCGCGACGATGGCGAAGGGCGGCGTGGACAAAGGTGGCCGAATTGCTGCCCGCGGTCCATGACCGTGTGAGCCTGGACGCGGTGAAGGAACTCGGCTTTCTGCTCTTCAAAGAAGCCGAGAAAAAGGGAGACAGCGAAGACGCCCTCCTGTTCAACAGCCTCGTGAGCGCATGGGGCGACGTGTCGAGCAGGCCCGCAGGATCGCATCGATCCCGCGGGCGGCCCAGCAGGAACTCGATTTCAACGAGACGGACTAGGCGCATGGGAACGAAAAGCGGGAGCCGGGGAAGAGAATCGCCTCGGCGCGGCGGCCGCTAACGCGACATCGTGCGGGCTTACGGACTCGATTCTGCCGCAGAGCGTCGATAGTGCTCTCGCGGCGCGAAAGCGAACGGAAGTGTCACATTTGAGGGAGACGATCATGGCGATGAACAACCGGGGCGGATCGGCAGGGCTTTCGACCTGCTGTCCGAAGGATTGCTGGACGCAGTCGATCCGGTCATGACTCAGGCTTTCGGCACGTCCGATTGGCTCGCCCGGTGGGCCGCGGAGGACGCCACCAGTACGGCGGTGCTGTGCGCACAATGACGAAGCGGGACGTTCAGGTCCAGTTGCGGGCGATCACCGAGAAGGGCTTCCACTTCAGGACGTGCTCTCCGCGCGCAGCAAGGCTTCGCCTCGAACTACGGACACCCGCAATAGGTGGGCCCACAATGAGCAATTCAGCTCCGATGACGCCATCCGCGCCCTCGACACCATCGAGCGTCTGCTGCAGGGCCGTCGACGCGATGGACTCGGCGGCGGACGTCCGCAAGCTGCGAATGGACCTCCAACGCACCGTGTCTCGAGGAGCAGAACCGCAGGAAGACCAAACGGGTGGCCCTCGACCCGAGTTCGGGTCTGAAACCCTGGAGGACGAGTCCGGCCCCATGACGACGTGGCGCGGCGAATTCACCGCCTCGGAATTGCCATCTGCCGATCCTCGTCCACCGGGCAGGCCGTGAGCGCGGAATATGGGGACCCGGTAGAGTTCTTCAGCCGCACCTACCTCACCGAGGGCCTACGACCTTCTGTCCCGTGCACTGCGCCGGCTGAACGGCGACAGGAACGCCAGCCCGTGGTGAACCTTCAAACGAACTTCGGCGGCGGAAAAACCCATTCGATGCTCGCGCTCTACCACCTGTCTCGGCGGCACCCCGCGCACGACCTGCCGCAGGAGGTCCAGGAGCTCGTCGCCGCCAGCGGCAGCCGGATCTCGCGAAGATGGGGTGCGGCGGGTCGCGCTCGTGGGAACCTATCTCAGCGGCTCGCCCGCCATCAAGAAGACGGGACGGAAGTGCGACCCTCTGGGGCGAGCTCGCCTGGCAGGCTCGGCGGCCGTGAAGCGTACAGCCTGGTGGCCGAGGACGACAAGGCGGGCACTAACCCCGGCGAGGCGATGCGGACGCTGATCCGACGCTACTCGCCCGCGTTGATCCTCGTGGACGAATGGGTGGCCTACGCGCGCCAGCTCCTCACAGACGCCGACCTTCGGCGGGTTCATTCGACACGCAGTTCACGTTCGCGCAATCGTTGACGGAGATCGTGCGGTCCGTGCCCGGGGCCATGCTGGTGGTGTCGATCCGCCTCCGACGCGCGCGCGGAAACGAGATCGAGATCAGGGGGATCGAACGGGCGGCTGGCCCTCGAGCGCCTTCAGAACGTGGTTCGCCGCGTCGCCGACCAGTGGCGGCCGTCGAGAGCGACGAGTCGTTCGAAATCGTTCGCCGCAGGCTCTTCCAGGAGCCGAACGCGGAGGGCGGACGATGATCTCGGCCGTGGCCCGCAACCGTGGCCATGTATCAGGACAACGCAGCGATATTCCCGCGGGACGCCGCGGTGCCGGGGACAGGGTACGGGAGAGGATCCGCGCCTGCGACCTCTCCACCCCTGGAGCTTCTGGACAGGCTGTGCGGGACTGGGTCCACTTTGAGAGGTTCCAGCGCACACGCGGCGTGCTCAAGCTCGTCGTCGATCGTGCACAACTGTGGGCCTCAACGACATGTCTCCGCTGATCCGCCAGGCAACGTTCCTTGGATGCGACAACGGTCAACACTCGACTTGACGCAGTACCTGGCGGATCGGTGGAAAGCCGATCATCGACTCCGACATCGACGGGCCGGGCCTGACCGCCCGTCAGATCGACGCGGCGCCCGGCCGAGCCTGGGCCAGCGGTTCGTCACCCAGCGCTCGCCCGCACGATTTTCATGGGCGCAGCCCCAGAAGCGAGGGCGCCCGGAAGGGCTTTGACAAACAATACTAGTGGCTCGGCACCGCCGTGCCCGGCGATACGCTGGGGAACTTCGGGAGCGCGGTCGAACAGCTCGCGCAGCGATCGACGTACTTCACGAGAGCATGGCTACTACTGGTTCGACACCCAGCCCTCTATCACTAAGACGGCCAACGACTATGCCGAACGCCTCCGGGAGGACGAGGAGGCCGTCTGGAACGAGATCACCCGGCGCCTGCGAGGCGAGGAGCGAACCGGAAGTATTCGACAGTGCACGTGGCCCCGGCCTCCAGTGCCGACATCCCCGATCCCGAGAACACCCGGCTCGTGCTCGTCCATCCGCGCCACTCGGTGACGAAGAAGGAGAGCCCTGATTCCGCAGCGCTCAACTGGGTTCATGGCGCGATCGAACTGAGCGGGCAAGCCAACGCGTCCACCGCAACGCCCTCGTGTTCTTGCTTGCCGACAAGAACGAACTGGACGGCTTGAGGCTGCGACTCGCAGCTACCTCGGATGGAGCGTGAAGGAGACCGGCGAGGAACTCAATCTGTCGCGTCAGCAGTCCAAGCAGGCCGAGGAGTGGGTGACCGGCTCGATCGGACCGTCTCGGACCGCATTCGCGACACCTTCGTGGGCCGTGTATCCCGAACAATTGACTCAACCAAACCCTTCGTTGTCTTTTGAACAGCGCCGGGATCCGGCCAACAGTCGATAGCCGAACGGGTGAGCGCGAAACTGATTCGCGAAGAGCAGCTTGTCACCGACTTCGCCGCGGCCAATCTCGGCGCTACATTGCATGGCGTTCTTTCGAAGCTGTGGCACGACGCCGGTGAGATCACCGTGGGCGAGCGTGAGGGGCTATTTCACCCGATACGCGTATATGTCGCGGGCTCATAGCCGCGAAGTCCTCGACGCGTCAATTGTGCAGGCGCTCTCTCCGTATTGGTGGAAGAAGAGCGCTTCGCCGTCGCAACCGGAAAGGATCCTGAAACCGGGCGCTACCGGGGCCTCGTCATTCCGCCGAATGCGGACGCGACCATCCAGGTCACGGACGGCACTCTGCTCGTCGATGTCGAACGCGCGCAGACGCAGATCGAAGCGGATCGCTCCGCGGCCGGGGCACAGCAGGCCACATCGGTGGAGACGTGCGGGAGACCCCGCCAGGAAGGGAAAGCGGAGCAAAGGCTGGATCCGCGGGCTCAACCCAGCCGCTAAACGGCGGATCGCCTGCCACTGGGCGTCCGTGGGCCGCCTCGGCCGTCGAGACGATACTCGCACGCTTCTTCGGAACCGTGAAGATCGATCCCTGACCGCTACCGCGAGACATCGGCAACGTCACCCGCGAAGTCATCGACCGGCTCGCGGGGCGGGCGCCCGCCTGGAGATCACCATCGACATCCAAGCCACCAAACCCGAAGGCTTCAACGAACCGAACATGACCATCAGGGAGAACGCCCTGCGTGCTCAAGTTCGATCCTGAGTTCCGACTCTGAGGAGAGGGATGTCCTGCAGGCTGAATCCTCAGTCGCGGCGCGAGCTGTGCTCCGACTCGGAGGAAGGATACTAAACCGTAATATCGGGCATGAGTGATGGAGGGGGCATGGCGGCGAGCACGCCCAATGCGACGCCTTTCAAGGGCAACCCGCGAACCGCTTTCGCGCTGTCGCTGGCGCTGGGGCTCGGCCTCGGGTTCACCCTGGCCCAGTGCCAGCAGCCCGGCAGGCAGGATTCTCTCCCGAGGTCACGCGCCCGACTCCTGAACCTTCCGCCACATCCGCACCTGCGTCACCGTCGCCGACGCCGCAGCCCGCTCCGGCCTCGCCGTCCCCGGCGCCGCAGACGAGCGCTCCGGCCCCCGCTCCCACGCAGACTCCGTCCGCCAGGCCGAAGCACGCGGCCGCCACTCCGAGCCGGAGGGCCACGCCCGCTCCGTCGCCCTCGGCCGGGGCGCAGGCGACGCCCCAGCCGCAGCAGCTCAAGCCTCAGCCGGCTCCGCCCCAGGCGGCCCCTCCGGCGAATCCCGGCAATAATCCGGGCAGCGCGGCCCAACCGCACAAGCCCCAGAACCCCGGGGTGGAGGAGCCCGGCGACGACGACGATGACGATGACGGCGGGGACGATTCGCGGTGGCAGCCGCCGAGAGTCGACTGGCCCCCGCTGGCGGAACTGGCATCGCCACGGCCGCTGGGACGGCGGAGGCGGCTGGTACAGGCCGCGGTGGCATCTGGCCCGAAGGAAGCTGGGGCGGCCGCGGAGGCAACTGGGGAGGCATGGGATGAAGCTCGCCGTCCCCGCCGAGGGCGCACTCGCGCCGGCGGCTCTCACTAGCGCCTACCACACCGGCGATTCCGGAATCAACCCGCGTGCGGGATCGAGGCCCCGGCGCGGATCGGGAATCGGCCCGAGCGAATCGCGTGATGACATCGCGACCTACGGGGTCTGTAAAATCGTTATCTAAAGCATCGGGCGCACAAAAGGAGGCACACGCGAATGGCTGAGCAGGTCAACCCACAGGATGCTGATCCCCGGTCGACGTCTCTTCGCCGCGACGGCGGCCGGAACCGATTCGGCCCCGAGACGCCGGGGTCTCAAGCCTGAGGAACAGGACGCCATCGACTCCCTGCCGCAGGGATCGGCCCTGCTCATAGCCCTCTCGGGGCCCAATTCGGGCGCGCGGTTCCTGCTCAACGAGGACCGCACGAACGCGGGCCGCCATCAGCGCTCGGACATCTTCCTCGACGACGCCACGGTTTTCGCGCAAGCACGCGCAGTTCATCCGCGAGGGCGGAACCTTCTTCGTCCGGGACTCCGGTTCGCTCAACGGCACGTACGTCAACCGGGAGCGGATCGACTCCCACGTTCTTGAGACCGGCGACGAAGTCCAGATCGGCAAGTTCCGGCTGACCTTCTACGGGGCACACGCCTAGGGAGCGCACTCTGCATGACGACTACCGCCGCCCGCAGAGCGGTTCCGGCCCCCGCGCGGCGCCGGAGGGTCGTGGCCGCATGACGTCTCCCACGACCCTTGCCTGAAGATCGGCGAGGTCCGCTCGATCCCGGCCGAGGAGTTCCCCTTCTGACGCTGTCGAAGATCCGGCATTACGAGTCGATCGAGCTCATCCACCCGCACCGCACCACGTCGAACCAGCGGCTTTTCTCACACGCCGACGCCGAGCGGCTGCGGTTCATCCTCCGCGAGCAGCGCGACCGCTACCTTCCGCTGGAGCAGATCCGCGAGCCGCTCCGCCAGCTGGACGCGGGCGAGCAGCCCGAGGGAACGCACCCGGGCAGGATGCGCGTCATCGACGAGTCGACCCCCGGCCGCAGCCGGGCACGCGCCTGAAACTGGCGGAGGTGTCAGCCCTGACCGAGTGCCGCTGGCCGACATCGAATCCATGGTCGCGGCGGGCATACTCTCCACCGACGCACGCGGTAGACTGACCTCTCAGGCACCCGACATCGTTCGGTTCGCCTCGATGCTCACGGCGGCCGGCTTCGACCTCCGTCAGGTTCGCAGCATCCGCACGTCGGCTCACGCCCACGCGGTGCTCGTCTCGAACTCTCTGGCGGGCGAGCGGGCGCGCAGGTCGTCGGCGGCGGGGGAGAGGGCCATCGCTACGGCCACCGAGAATTCGGCGGTCATCGCGCAGCTGTACCGGGCCCTTCTCACCGAGAACATCGAGGTCGAGCTCCGGTAGGTGACCCACTCCTCAACTTCAAGTTGAGGTTTAGACACGCCGGATCGAGACGCCGGGGAGATCCTGCTATATCGTTGATCCTGTCGAAGGGCCCGTCCGACGAAAGTAGGGAGAAAGATGGAGGTCGCAATGGCTCAGAATGCCGTCAAACAGCGCGCGCAGCAGATGCTGTTCGGCGACCCGCTGCCGGATCTCGACGTCGAGACCGGGTACCGTGGGCCCATCGCCTCGCCGCGCGGCGGCATCACGTACCGGCAGCTCGACTACTGGGATCGCACCGGTCTCATCTCGCCGACCGTCCGCACGGCCCACGGCTCGGGCAGCCAGCGCCTCTACTCCTTCCGCGACATCCTCGTGCTCAAGATCGTCAAGCGGCCTCGACACGGGCGTCTCGCTCCAGCAGATCCGCCTGGCGGTCAAGCAGCTGAGACCCACGGGGTCGAAGACCTCGCCCAGATCACCCCTCATGTCCGACGGCGCTTCCGTCTACGAGTGCACTTCCGACGACGAAGTGATCGACCTCGTCAAGGGCGGCCAGGGCGTCTTCGGCATCGCCGTCGGCCGCGTGTGGCGCGAAGTCGAGGGGACGCTCGGCCAGCTCCCCACCGAGCGAGCCGAGGGGGAGGAGCGCGCCGGCGTCGAGGACGAGCCGCTGCCGCCGGGCCGCCAAGCGCACCGCCACCATGTGAGGGCCTCGCCTCCCGCGGCGCCCATCGCCGGGGCCGCCCCGTGACGCGCCGTCGATTCCCGGCATCGGCCGTTCAGACCCGCTGAGCACGCTTGCCTGCCGGGCGGCGGCCGGGCGCGGAGTCAGCCGCCTCCGTATGCCGGCCTCTTTCCCTCGTGCGGCCGCGGCCCTGCAATCGCCTCGCGAGGCTGCCGGTCATTCCCTCGTGAGCTTGGACTTCCATGCCGTGCGGCGGGGTTGGCCTCGGCCAGGAGGATGCCGAGGCGGTCGCCGGCGATGTCCACGACCTCCGAGAGGGCGACGAGCTCCTCCCTGCTCGGGCGTGTGGGCACAGGCGCCGCCCGCAGTTCTCGATGATCCGCCTGGGGGTGTCGACGGGGCTGAGGTAGGCGACGAGGGGCCAGCCGAACTTCTCCCGGTAGTCCGCGCTCAACCGGTCCAGCCGCTCGAGCCTGGCGGGGCGTGGCCGAGCCGAGGGCGAGCGAGCCGATGTCCTGGAGATGAGCTGCGCGGTCGGCTCGTCCGCCCGCAGGAGCTCGGCGATGTCGGGGTAGTCGGAGAGCAGGGCCAGGCGTTGTTCGCGCGTCCCGGAGAAGACCGCCGCCTGGAAAGGCGCCCTCAGGCGGGAGGCGTCGGCGAAGGGGCGCTGGGCCCAGGCCCGCCTGAGGGGCCACGTCTGCGTGTTGACCAGGCCGCGGAAAGCCGAGACGAAGGCATCCTCGTCCATGCTGTTGACCTCGTCGGCCGTCAGGCTGCGGCTTTCGGCGTCGGCGGCCATCCGCGAACCGGTCTGGCGGCCGACGTGGAAGAAGAGGACGTTCAAGAGGATCGCCGCGATGGCGCCGGTGGTCATGCCCGAGCCGAAGAGGATCCGCGCCCACTCGGGGAAGGCCTTCGCCAGGTCCGGTTTGAACGTCACGAGCATCGCCAGGCCGAGCGACGCGGCCACGATGATCGCGTTGCGGTTGTCGCGCATGTCGGCCCGGGCGATGGTCTGGAGGCCCACCCACGAGACCGTCGCGAACATGACGAGCGAGGCGCCGCCGAGAACCGGGGAGGGATCGTGGCGACGACGGCGCCGGCCTTCGGCAGCGTCCCGAGCGCGACCATGACCGCGCTGGCGCCCGTCGCCACCCAGCGGGACCTGACGCGGGTGATCCCGACCAGCCCGACGTTCTGGGCGAAGCACGTGTACGGAAGGAGTTCATGACCCCGCCGAGGAGGGTCGAGGCTCGTCGGCCCCTGATGGCCGCGGCGACGTCCCGCCCGTCGATGCGCTCCGCGACGATCTCGCCGGTGGCGAAGACGTCTCCGGTCGTCTCGACCATCGTGATGAGCATGACGACGATCATCGACGCGCAGCCCAGGAGTGTGAAACCGGGGAGCGCCGAAGTGCAGGGGAGTGGTCACGTCGAAGGCGGCGGCGCCGTGGAAGGCGTCGACCTTCTCAGCCGAGAGGCCGCCAGCGGCCAGAGCGGCGAGCGTGCCTCCGACGAGGCCGACGAGCACGGCGATCGTGGCCAGGAACCCCGTGAAGAGCCGCTGATGAGCACGATGGTCGCGAGCGCGTCGAACGCCAGGCCCAGGTCGGCGGCGGCGGGCCGTCCCGCGGCGTGGCCCACGAAGTCGTCGGCGGAGATCGCCAGGAGGCTCGTGCCCATGACGAGCAGGACCGTCCCGGTGACCACGGGCGGGAAGAAGCGCAGGAGCCGCGCGAAGTAGGGGGCGGCCAGGAAGGTGAACAGCCCCGAGACGATGACGGCCCCTGCAGACCGCCGGAAGCGAAGATTCTGGCTCCCCGGTCCGCGCGGCCGCGCCGATCGCGATGATGGGGCGACCGCCGTGGTCGTCACCCCCGGATGATGGGCAGGCGCACGCCGACGAAGCGCGTCAGCCCGGCCGACTGGAGGATCGTGGCGATGCCGCAGGTGAGCAGGTCTGCGTTGACGAGGTGGATCGTCGTGGCGGTGCTCAGCCCGAGGCCCTGGGCGATGAGCAGCGGGACGATGACGGCTCCCCGCGCAGAAGGCCAGAACGTGCTGGACGGACAGGATCGCGAGCTTCGAGCGGACGGAACCTGATCGACGGGATGGCGTGCCACCCCGACAGAATCTCAAAGACCCGACGCGCGGCGGCAGCCCGTCCGGTCCGTGAGACGCCGTGGGCTCATTCGCCCCGACCGAGCCCGCGGGCGCCGAGGGAGCGGGCGGTGGCGTAGCCGGTGTCGAGGTCGCGTATCGAGACCTCGACGATCCCGTGGGCGTCCACGGTGTAGTTCTCTCGATGAGCGCCCTTCGGCGGTCCGGCGCACGTCCACGCCGTCCAGGTCCACGCCCGCGCCCCGCAGGGCCGGGTCGAAGGGGAAGGAGACTGCCGCAGGGCACGACGGTTCCGCGCGGCACGCCGTCCTCGGTGCGCGTGTACTCGACGAAGCGGTAGCGCCCGAGGTTGTGGGCGGCCCGGTACCTGCGCGTCAGGGAGACGGCCTTGCCGGGGGAGACCCGCAGCTCGGGGGAGAGGAGAGGGTCGAAGGTCACGAGGGTGCCTGACTCGCCCTCGCGGAAGACGCCGACCCCCGGGAGAGAGCTGGTCGGCCAGGGAGTAGCTGGCCTCTGGGTCGGCGGCCAGCGCCAGCCCGATGGCCGTGGACCCGGCCGTGTGGGGGAGCGGTGGACGCGCCGCCCGTAGCGGTTGCGCAGCATGCGGGCCACGATCGGCAGTTCGGACCCGCCGCCCACGACGTAGAGTCCCGCCACGTCGTGGGCGATCGTCGCCCGGCCGTCCCTGCCGTGCTCCATGAGGGCCTCCAGGGTGTCGAAGGTCGACTCGACGAGCGGGGCGACGGCTCGTAGAAGCGGCGGACGGGCACGGCGATGGCCGTCCCGTCCACCTCCAGGGTGGCGAACCGGGACTGTGGGACAGAGACTCCTTTGGCGACGCGGGCGGCGTCGAGCAGGCGCTGCCAGCCGACCCGCCTGAGCCCCTCGCGGACGTGCTGCCGATCTGCGCCGCGCATCCGGCGAGCACGGCGTCGAAGTCGTCCCCGCCCAGGCGGTTGCTGCCGTGGAGGCGAGAACTTCGTGGCTCTTGCCGTCCACGGCGACGAGGAGGCGTCGAAGGTACCGCCGCCCAGGTCGTAGACGAGGACGCGGCGTCCGGCGGGAGTTGAGGGTCTGGGCGTGGCGGTGCGTGTACTGAAGCCGGCGGCCGAAGGCTCGTTGAGCATCGCCGTCACGGCGTATCCGGCCCCTGCGGAAGGCCTCCAGAGTCAGGAAGCGCTGCGCCGAGTGGGCGTGGGCGGGCACCCTGACGACGGCTTCCAGCGCCTCGCCCTTGCCGGGGCGCGAGGCGAGCACGGACCCGCCGACGTAGGGCGAGGTATTCGGTGACCAGGTCGATGAGGGGCATCCGCGGTCGCCGATGCGCACGGTGCTCCTGACGGTCACGTCGGGGTCGGCCAGGACCGCTTGAACGAGCGGATGTGGGGGCACCGGAGAGGGCCAAACGCGACGCTTCGAAACCGAAGACCAGTTCGCCGCCGTCGAGCGCAGCAATCGACGGCAGATACTCGTGAGCGTCATCATCCTGGTCGGTGAAGGCGAACAGCGGATAGTTCCCACGATCCACCACGGCCACCGTCGTACGCGTCGTCCCAAAGTCCACACCCAGTCTCATGCCTCATAGCTAGGCGCGCTTTCGGGCGGAAGTGGCTGAAGGTGTCGAATGACGAATGGGGAGCGATACAACAGGAGGGCGAAGGACCGCCGGCGAAGGCGGGCTGATGCGGGAAGCGGGCGGCCTGGATTCGGGAAAGCGCGAATTGACATAATGTACATTATCGGAATAATCCGGAAGGGGCTGGGCGTTCCGGCGGCGAACGCACGGTCCAGCGGTGCGCGGTTCGCCGGCTGACCGTCGAGCTGCGGGCCGGCCGGCGAATAGAATGGTCGGGGAACGGACGAAAGGAACCACCCATGGCAGAGCGCTCGTTGCGCGGCATGAAGATCGGCGCGAATTACTGGAGACCGACGAAGGCGTGGCCTTCGTCGAGCGCAAGCGGGTCGTCTACGAGTGCCCGAACGGCCACCAGTTCGGCGTGGCGATGGCCGTCGAGGCCGAGCCTCCTCGACGTGGGAATGCTGCTGCGGCGCCGAAGGCGAACTGCGCAACATTCCGGCACCGGACGACAAGAAGCCCCTCAAACCGCAGCGCACGCATTGGGACATGCTCCTGAGCGCCGTTCGGAGGCCGAGCTCCGGGTGCTCCTCGAAGAGCGGCTCGCGCTCCTCCGCTCCGGCCAGCTGCGCATGCGCCGCCATTCCTCGTGACGGCGCCGATGGCGCGGCCACGAGGCGGGCGACCTGCCCGGCAGCGGCGGCGCCCATGCCTCCCTCCCACGTTTTGACATAACGTAAGCGGGTCGGATTCGCCGCATCGGCCTGCGGCCTCCCGACCTGCGGTCTGTCTCGATCGCGGCCTCGCACACCATTCGCACGGCGTGCGCCCCAGGGACCTCAGGACGGACGCCGGCGGAGCCTGTTGGCCGCCGACCGCCCCAGGGCGGCGACCTGCCTGGCGCGGCGCTCGACGCCCATCTTTGTGGCCCTGGAGAAGGACTCCGCGAAGATGCTCGCCGACAGCTTGGACTCCCCCACCTCCCGCTGGGCGAAGTTGATCGGCATTTCGATGATCGAACCGCCTAGCTGGTGGACTTTGTCGGTCATGTCGGTCTGGAAGAAGTACCCCGAGGACTCCACCGACGTGAAGTCGATCCTGCGCAGGAAGCCGGTGCGGTACACCCGGTAGCCGGCGGTGACGTCGGACGCGGGGATTCCCAGCCACGCCTTGATGTAGAAGTTTCCGGCGCGCGAGAGGATCTCGCGGGACTTGAGCCAGCCGACCATCTTTCCCCCGCGCACGTAGCGCGAGCCGATGATCAGATCCGGATAGTCGCTCATGCCCGCGCGTTCGAGCAGAAGCGGAAGCTCCTCCGGCCGGTGCGAGCCGTCGGCGTCCATCTGGACGACGTGCGTGTAGTCGCGTCCCATCGCCCAGTCGAAAGCCGCCAGGTAGGCCTTGCCAAGCCCTTCCTTGCCCGCCCGGTGCAGGACGTGGACGGTGCCGTCGTCTTCGGCGATCCGGTCGGCCAGGTCGCCCGTCCCGTCCGGCGAGTCGTCGTCGACGACGAGGATGTCCGCGTCCGGAACGGACGTGCGGACCCTGGACACGATCGGTTCGAGGGCTTGAACCTCGTTGTAAGTCGGAATGACGACGAGAACCTTCATCGGCCACCTTTCTCCCTGCGCTTGCCGTTTCCTCCCGGGCGGTTGAGACCCTGTGCCAATGCTAGCCCGCCGAGGGGCCGCGCCAGCGAGATAGAAGGCGGCGGTGGCGTACCCGTGCACCCGGGTCGCGGGCGTCGTCCCGATCGCAGGGCCACGCGGGCCAGGCGCGCCTCGGGCCTCCACGGCTCGGTCATGTGGTGGACCCTTCCGTCCGGTTCGGCGACGCCCTGAGACGCCGACCGTCGAGACTTGGATGGCGGTCCTGCCCGTCTCCGCCGACAGGAAGCGGGTCATGTCGAATTGCTGGCGCGACTCCGCGGAGTGGCCGAAGGAGGCGTTGTTGGTGGGGACGGCGATGAACTGCGCCTTTTCGCACGGCCTCGTTGACGATGCCTTCGTATCCGATCTCGAAGCAGATCGGAACGGCCACCCGAAGGCGGCGCCCGCCGGCGTTCACGTCGAGGAGGGCCGGGCCGGAGCCTGCGCGCATGTCGAGGTAGATCTGGTCGACCGCGGACGTGAACAGCGGAAGAACCCGCGGGCGGGCATGTACTCCCCGAAGGGGACGGGGTGCTGCGGTGTACCGACCGGACGGGCCGCGATCCGGCAGCCACGCGATGTAGTCGTTGTACCGATAGTCCCCGGATAGCGCTGTGTGCCCAGAAGCAGGGGGACGCCCAGGCGTCTGGAGGCTCTCGACGACGGCTCCGGCATCCGGATCCGGTGTGCGTCCAGATCGGAGGCCGACTCAGGGCCACAGCACGAGGTCGGCGCCCTGCCCTCCAGGCGGCGGGTCGCGGCCGCGAGGTTCTCGGTGACCGTCAGCGCCCGGAGCCTGCCCGACACCTCGCTCTTGGCCGGGATGCGCCCCTGGACGAAGCCGACGGCGACCGTCCCGGTTCCGGCGGAGACCGGCGAGAGGGGAAGGAAGAGCGGCCCTGAAGACGAGGCCGGCCGCGGCCAGGCAGCACGCCGACGCACCGATCGCCGACGCTTTCCCGCCCCTGCGCGCCACGCGTACGGCCGCCTCCAAGAGGACCCCGGCGGCGACGACGGCGAAGCCCACGGCCTGGGAGGATCCGTACGGGGCCAGGCGGAGCAGGGGCCCGTCCACCTGGCCGAAGGCCAGCGTCCCCACGGCATGCCTCCCAGCGGCCAGGCGCCGCGAGCTGTTCGACCGCGACCCACACCGTCGCCAGCGCCGGGGCCAGAAGCAGCGGCCGGTCGCCGAGCGACTCGAACAGCCCGCGCCAGACGAGCGCCATGGCCGCCGTGTGAGGGCCAGAACGGCTCCCAGGCCCGCTCGGGCGACCCACGTGCCGGTGGACTCTGAGGCCCAGTCGACCAGAAGGCCGAAGAACGCCAGGGCCCGCCAGGAAGCCCGTGCCGAAGGCCGCCCGAGGGGCTGCGCCCCTCAGGGCGGCGACGAGGACCGCGACGCCGACCGAGCCAGGAACCACCATCGCAGGGGTGCGAAGGACGCGTACAGGCACAGACCGCAGACCGCGGACGCCAATGCGGGGCGGACGCCCGCGCCGCGCGCAGGAGGGATCCCTGCCGCGCCGCCCGGGCGGCTCCCCGTCCCGGCAGGATGACCCGGCATCGGCCCGGGCGAACGCCCTCCGGGCGCGTCCGCGCACTGCGGGGCTGTCCGAAAGGTCCGTTCCGGAGGCGTCTGGGAGGCGGGCATCACATCACCTCCTTCCGGCGCGTCCTCGTACGGGCCTCGCGGGCGAGCGGCCCTGATCCAGGTTCCCTCCCCCGCGGCCGCCATCTGGCCGAGGAGGTCGATGAGCCGCCGGGCTGCGTTGACGAAATCCCCCGCGGACATGCGCGAGCCCCGCAGACACGCGTCGAGGCCGGCGCCGGAGCCCCATTCCGAGAAGACGTCCACGCATCGCGTGACCGGCTCGCGGGTCCGGTCCAGCCGTGCCGTGCCTCCACGTCGCGCAGGAAGTCGGCGTCGGCGAGGGCTCGGCGCGCCAGGGCGCCGAGCCTGCCGTGCGGCAGGCCTCCCGCGAGCCGGTCGTCCCCGAGGAACATCGACGCCCACCCCGCGAACCCTGCGGCGTCGAGCTCGCCCTCCCGCAGATCCGTCAGGCACCGGTAGGCCAGGAGGTCGTTCTCGACGTGCAAGGCGCGCAAGGCGGCGGCACCCGGGCTGAGGCGGGTGGCCTCCCCTCCCCTGCAGGATCCCGAGATCCCGCAGCACGCCGGCCGTCGAGTCGAATTCGCGCCCGACGGAGTCCGTGCAGCCTCGGCGAGCTCGGTCAGCCCCGTTCGCGGGCGTCCAGCGAGAGCAGTGTCTCGGCCGCCCGCACGTGCTCCCGATGTGCCGGCAGGAGGCGCACGGGTGGGCGAGCAGCGCGTCGTCCTCCCGGACGGCGAAAGCGGGACCACGGTTCGAGGAGGTCGCGGTCGACGCCCAGTTCCGTCCGCCTCGACGGCCTGGGCGATCGCGTCGGCGAGGTCCTCGCGGACCGGGCGCTCGCGCAGGCTCCGGCCCTGGGGATCGGCACCGAGGCGGCCTCGCGCAGCTCGGAGCGCAGGTCCCCTCGCGCAGCCAGGAGGCCTCGCCGTACCAGTCGAGGACGCGCAGCCGTTCACGGCCGCCCGACAGCACGAGGACGTAGTCGAGTTCGCCCTCCCGGTTGACCGCGTAGACGACTCCGTTGCGCGCCCCGGCGAAGGAGTCGGCGATCCTGGCGCGGTAGGCCCGTTTGGCCTCTTTGCGCGAGGACTCCGCGGCCCGGCCGGAGGCCGCGCGCGCCCGAACGTATTCGACGACGTCGCCCCTGTCGCATCGCAGCTCGCGGGCCTCCAGGGCGATCCTGCGGCGTATGCGGGCCCAGTCTCGCCTCGATCCGGCCGAGGTCGGCGTTGCGCTGGTACTGGGCGAAGCTGCGTCCCATCATGGCCCTGGCCCGGGAGTAGGGCTGTTCGGCGAGGAGGCTGACGACGGTGTTGTAGGGAGGGAAGAAGGCCGACAGGAGCGACTCGACCTTCCCGGATCCGAGCGCGGCCAGCTCGTAGGGGTCGGTCTCGGCCGTGCCGACGACGACCGCGTGCCCGACGTCGTCTTTGCCTCGCCGTCCCGCCCGGCCGATGAGCTGCGTGTACTCGGTCGCGGTCAGGTCGGCGAACCCGTCGCCGTCCCAGCGGCGCAGGGATTCGACGACGACCGACCGCACCGGCATGTCGATGCCGAGAGCCAGGGTTCCCGTCGCGTAGACGATGCGCAGGGAGGCCGTCGGACATGAGGGTCTCGGCGAGCTCCTTCAGGGGCCGGGTGCATCCCTGCGTGGTGCGCGCCGTAACCGCGGAGCAGCGCCGCGGATACGGCGTGAAGCCGATGGCCCGCAGGTCGGATTCGCCCAGGCGGCCCCGGAGGTCGCGCAGGCGCCGGCGGATCGCCGCCTGCTCGTCGCGGTTCGTGAGCGTCACGTCGCCGCGCACGAGGGCGGAGACGGCCTGGTCGCAGCCTTTACGGGAGAAGATGAACTCGATCGCCGGCAGCATGTCCCGTTCCTCCAGGAGGAGATGATCCGGCGCCGGTCCCGGTTCCCCAGTCGGGCTCGGTCGCCTCCCAAGCCCTGCAGCGCCGAGACCAGGGCCTCGACGGCTCCGAGCCCCGGCCGTGGAGTGCGACGAGCCTGCGGCCCGTGCACACGTGCTGGACGAGCGGGACGGGTCTGACCTCGCTGGTGACGACCTCGGTCCGGCCGTGGACGGAGCCCATCCATGCGGCCAGCTCGTCCACGTTGGCGATCGTGGCCGACAGGCTGACGAGCCTGACGGGCTCGGGAAGGGCGAGGACGACTTCCTCCCAGATGGGGCCGCGCTCCCTGTCGGCCAGGTAGTGGACTTCGTCGAGGACGACGCAGCCGACCTCGTCGATCTCGGGGCGTTGGCGAACAGCATGTTCCGCACGACCTCGGTGGTCACGACGAGGACGGGGGCGTCGCGGTTGACCGCGGTGTCGCCGGTGAGCAGGCCGACCGTCTCCTCCCCGTAGCGTCCGGCCAGCTCCGCGTACTTCTGGTTGGACAGGGCCTTGATCGGCGCCGTGTAGACGCAGCGGCGGCCGCGGCCAGGGCGAGTTCGACGGCGAAGTGGGCGACGACGGTCTTGCCGGAGCCCGTCAGGGGCGGCCACGAGGACGTCCCGGCCGGCCAGGAGCGCCCGGCAGGCCTCGACCTGGAAGCCGTCGAGGCGGATGCCGCGCTGGGCGTACCCGTCGGCGAAGTCCTCCAGCAGGGCGCTCATGCCAACAGCTCCAGTGCTCCGGGAAGGCATCGGACGTCCACGGGCGGCGGCCCGAGGACCTCGCCGTCGGCCATGGCGATCGGGGCGGGCGCGCCGAGGCCCGGCACGTCGCAGATCCGATGCGCCTGCGCGCAGGACGTGCACGTTGGGGTGGGCGACGTGCCCGCCCGAGTACAGAACGCGGCAGCAGCGCGAGGATCTGGACGGTGGAGAGGTCCTTGGCCACGACGACGTCGAGCAGGCCGTCGCCGGGATCGGCCGGTGGGGCGATGTTCATCCCCCGCCGAAGTACTACGTGTTCGCCACCGCCACGAGCGTCGCCAGCCCGGCGGCCGCGCGGCTGTCCACTTCACGCGCACGCCGTAGGGCGAGAATCCTCTGAGGGTCGCCAGGGCTCCCGCGGACGTAGCGCAGGGTTCCCGGCAGCCAGGCCAGGGAATTGGTCCGCAGGTTGATGGCGGCGTCGATCCCGGCCGAGACCACCGCTAGAGCCCGGTGGGCGACGCCGCGCGAGGAGACCTCCATGGCGTCGACGGGCCGGGAGTCGCAGGACGCGAAGAGGTCGAGAGCGAGCGCCGTGGACTCTTCGGGCCGGCATATCGGCAGGTCGAACTCGCGGGCGATGTCGTTGCCCGATCCCACGGCGACGATGCCGAGCGGCACGCCGGTCCCGGCGAGGGCGTCCACCGCGGCGTGGACGGTTCCATCGCCTCCGACGGCCAGCAAGAGGTCGATGAGGCCCAGGCGTGCGGCGTCGCGGGCGCTTTTGCGCGCTGTCGGCGGCGGTGGCGCCGGTCAGGTCGAGGGACGCGACGCCTCGCCCCTCCAGGCAGGCCTTGACGCGCCCGGCGTGACGTCCGCCGGTGTCGCGTCCGCTCGCCGGGTTGGCGATCACCCCCGCCCTCATGCGTCCGCGTCCTCGGCGAGGGCGGCGAAGCGTCCAGCCAGACGCCGGGCCACTTCGGCGGGTCGGACGTCCAGGACGGCCGGGCCCAGCTGGAGGAGCAGCGTGGCCAGGAATTCGTCCGATTCGGAGCGGAGCGTCACCTCAGTCAGGCCGTCGCGCTGGACCGCGGTGGCGCCGGGGAGCATCTCGGCGATCCATCTGCCGGCCCGCGTGACGGTGAGCGTCACCGTCACGCCGCCGGGCTGCCAGGCGGAGTCTCGGCGTACGGCCGATCTGGCGGCCGCGAGCTCGTCGCGGCGGGCGCCGGGCCCCAGGCGCACCGCGCCCTATCCGGTCGAGGCGGTAGGTGCGCGCGCCGTCGGCGCTCCAGGCCAGGAGCACCGGGTTGACGGCCGAGCGCACGTCGACGGGGATCGCGCGGACGGCGGTCACCGATTCCCGCAGGCCGGGTCCCGGCCGGTGGTAGGAGAAGTCGATCCAGGCTCCGCAGGCGAGGGCGGCGTCTGCGCGCCCCATCGTCTCCGGATCGGCGGCCGCGGCGGGTTCGGGCCAGATGACGCCCGCGAAGCCGGCCTCCTCGCACGCGGCGACGAGCTTGGCGCGCATGGCCGACAGGGCGTCGGCCGACGGGCCGGGCAGGGGTGATCTGCGCAACCGAGTCGACGAGGGCGACTATCGCGATGACCTCGTCGAGGGTCAACGGGAGGTCTGGGACGTCGGCCGAGCCCACGCGCCGAAGGAGACGGCCGAATCGGCCTTCGCCGGCTCCTCCCCAGCTCCTCCTGGCCGGGCCGGACGGGCAGGGTCAGGGAGTAGGCGTCGACCAGGTCCCCAGTTCGACGAGCGAGGCGCTCCACAGCAGGTCGAGGGCTTTCTGCCAGGGCACGCCGAAATGGGCGCCGAGCTCGCGGAGCGTGGCCGTCCGGCCGGGGCATTCGGCGAGGTAGACGAGCATGGCGTTGGTCAGGACGACGCCGTCGGCGTTCAGCGGAGCGGCTGCCGTTCACGATGCCTCCCGGTCCGGATCCGACGGGGGTTCCGCCTCGGCCGGGCCGGCGGACGGCTTCGGCGCCGGCAGGTCAGCCGAGACGGCCCCCTGACCGCGTCAAAGCCGGCCAGATGGCCCAGGCGCCGCCTCCACTCGGCCACGAGGTCCTCGCCACCGAGCAGCCTGACCTCCCGGGCGTAGGAGCCGAGGATCTCGTAGAGGCGGTGTCTGTCCAGGGAGGCGAGCTGAAGGCACGCCCACCCGTCGGGGACGCGCGCCGGACGGCGGCTGGCAGGGCCGTCCGCGGGCCAGGAGCGGTATCGTCGCGTCCGGGCTGACGGCCAGAATCACCTTCCGGGCGGTGAACACGTCGGCGTCAGGGGGCCTCGTCGCGGGCCGGGTCGCCGGCGGGCCGACCCGCAGGCTTCCCGGGACCACTCGCGACACCCTGAACGTGCGGTAGCCCCACTCCCCGTCGTCGCCGCGCGCCTGGCCCGACGCGTGAAGGCCCCGCGCTGGACGAACAGCCGGGCGGGCTCCAGGACGTAGTCGCGCCGGCGGGTCCCCGGTAGGCGAAAGCCCACGCGCCGTCGGTACTGGAGGGCCCTGGCGATGGGCACGACGGCGTCCCCGGAGGGACGGCGGCGTGGACGAAGCGCGGCGCCGGCTGCTTGGAGGCCGTGGTCGCCAGTATCTTCGCCATGCCGGTGTGCGCGGCCGATCTGAGGCTCCCGCCGCGCCCGAGTCCCGTCAGGAGGAGCGCACCAGGCCGACGTCGAGCGCGGTCAGCGGCGCGATGATGGGGGCCTCCTCGGCGATGCGGTAGGAGTCGTCCTCGACGGCGATCGGATAGCCTGCCTGGCGGAGGACCGCGATGTCCCGCTCGAAGGTGCGCCGGAAGGCGGCGGTCGAGTCGTAGTCCGCGTATGCGGGGATGTCCGCGCGGGCCTGGGCCCGGGTCACGCCGGAGGGGCGCCCGATCGCGGTGAGGAGGGAGAACTGGCGTTCCCAGCGCGTGTATCGCTTGGCCTGGTGACTCCACGTCAAGGGTAATGGGCTGTACCCTTGATCGCGTGATGATGTGGGCGCAGCGGGAGGTCGTCTCCTGGGGGAACGGTGGAACGGATGCGTCGAATGCCGGTGCGGCTCGACGGCGGCGGCCAGGCCCGGGCCTTGGCCTACACGCGGATCGTCGGGACGCCGGACGTCGGCGCGCGCGCGATCCTCAGCGCCTCCGCGGCGGCCAGGGGCCTGGGGACCGGCGGCTACCTCATGGTCGTCGCCCTGCCGGACCGTCTGCCCGCCGACCCCGCCCCTCGCCCGGGGCACATCGTCAAAGCGCGTTACACGCCGCTCCAGTACATGACGATGGGCGCCGACGAACAGGAGTCGCCGTGGCACGACCTTCTCCGCCACGCCGACTCGATCGAGGGAATGCCCGTGGTGGTCGCCGACCTCCACTCCGCCCCTGCCCGCCGTGGCGGCCGCGATCCGCGCCCGCAGGCCCGATGCCCGCATCGCCTACGTCATGGACGACGGCGGCAGCCTCCCGGCCTGGTTCTCCGCACTTGCGCCCGCCTCCGCGAAGAAGGGGGCATCCTGGGCACCGTGACGGCCGGGCAGGCCTTCGGGGGCGAGCTGGAGGCCGTCAACGTCCACTCGGCCCTGCTCGCGGCGCGCCTCGTATGGGAGGCGGACGTCGCCGTCGTCTCGCAGGGCCCGGGGAATCTCGGCACCGGCACCCGGTGGGGCTTCTCGGGCACGCGCGCAGGCGAGAACCTCAACGCAGCGGCCGCCCTGGAGGGCCGGGCCGATCGGGCTTCGCGCATGTCGAGCGCCGACGCGCGCGGACGCCACCGCGGGCTGTCCCACCACGGCGACGGCCCCTGACCCGCGTGGCGCTGGTGGAGACCCTGTGCCCGTGCCCGGTCTTCGACGGGTCCGAGCTGTCGGGCCTGATCGGCGAGGACGTGCGCGCGCTGCTGAGCACCCAGCTCGATTCGCTCTTCGAGTGCGGCAGGCTCAGGCGAGTCGACGTGTCGGTGGAGGGCCTGGACGAGGCGCTCGCCTCCTCCCCGTCCCCCTGTCGACGATGGGGCGCGGACTCGCCGAGGACCCTCTCGCATTCCTCGCCGCGGGCGTGGCCGGGTACGCGGCGGCGGACGCGCTGTGACGAGCCGCTCCGCTCGTGCCGGTCGGCGTGAACCCCCTCGGTCCGGGCGGCGCAGCCGCGGGCCGCTCGTGGGGCCAGTGCCGCGACGTCCGGCAGCTCGGCGCGGCAGCATCCGGGCGTCGCGCCGGGCTACGGCGTGAGGATGTACTTCGATCCGACTCCGCGGGCCATGTCCTCCAGGCTTTCGACGAGCGCCTCCAGCGGGCGGACCTCGGTGCACAGGGTCATCCCGTCGAACTTGCCGGACGAGAGCAGCTCCACCGCGATCTGAACGAAGCGCGGCTGATGGTGGTAAACGCCTTTGAGCGTGTACTCCTTGTAATGCATGTCCGAGGAGTCGACCTGGAACGGGGCGTTCTTCGGGGTTCCGCCGAAGAGCACGGCCGTTCCGCCGGGGCGCAGACACAGAAACGGTCTGTTCCCACACGTTCGGCAGCCCGACGGCCTCGATGGCGACGTCGGCGCCGCGTCCGCCGGGCGTCAGCGGCCGGATCGCAGCCGCGCATTCCTCGGGCGTCTCCAAACCGGTCAGGTCGACGACGGCGGAGGCCCCCGCGGCCTCGGCCTGGGCGAGGCGGCCTTGCGAGCGGTCGGCCACGACGACCGTCGCTCCGCGCAGCTGCGCAAGCCTCAGGTACATCTGGCCGATCGGGCCCGCGCCGTTGACCACGACGGTGTCTCCGAGCGCGATTCCCGATTCGTGCATCCCGTGGACCACGGTGGACAGGGGCTCGAGCGGGGCCGCGGCCTCGAAGGCCAGGGTGTCGGGGATCGCGTACGTGTTGCGCTCGACGATCGCCCGCGGGACGACGATCTGCTCGGCGAAGGCGCCGTTGAGATACTGGAGGTTCTCGCACAGCGACTCACGCCCGATGGTGCACGCCCAGCAGTGGCCGCACGGAGCGGTGTTGGCGGCGACGACCCTCTGGCCGACCCGAAGTCGGCTACGCCTTCGCCCACCTCGCAGACGATCCCGGAGAACTCGTGGCCCGAAGCGGGCGGGCAGCGTGGGAAACAGGAGTGGGGTGCCCCGCCGGTAGGGATTTCAGGGTCCGTTCCGCACGTGGCGGCGGCCTTGATGTCCACGGCGATCTCACCGGGGCCGGGGTGCTCGACGGGGACGTCCTCCAGCGCAGATCGCCGGGGCCGTAGAACATGTAGCCTTCACGATTGGTTCCTTTCTCGCGGACGGGCGAAGGCGCGGTCGACGGTGACCGCCGGCCTTCCCGGAATTCGGCTCGGGCCCGTTCATGCCGTCGTTGGCATGGCGTGACGGGTCCCCGTTCATCCCAGTGACGGCCGCCACGGGATTCAAACGGACAGAGCGCCGTCGGCGCTCCGCGTACCAGCCGGCGGCCCGGTCCCTGAGGGCGCCGGTCAGGGATGCCCGGGGCGAAGGGCGAAGGGCGCGGCCCAGCAGGCCCCACCTGGACCCGCAAGATCTCGAGCGTCGGAGAAGGACGGCGCGGGGAGATCCTGCACGCCAAGCCCGGAGCACGGCGAACGCGGTCGTCGGAGCCCGGGTCAGATCCTGCAGGCCAGGACCGGGGTGACGATGATCCCCCTGGCGCCGATCCGGTAGAGGTCGTCCATCACCCTGTTGACGTCGCCGGTCTCGACCATGGACCGCACCGCGTACCAGCCGGCCTCATGAAGCGGCGATATCGTCGGCGACTGGAGGCCCGGGGTCAGTTCGACGGCCTCGGCGAGGTTGGCGGCAGGACAGTCGTAGTCGCACATGACGTACTGCCGGGCCACGAGGACCCCTCGATCCTGCGGTCCAGGATCTCCAGAGCCGCGGGCGAAGGCCCTGTCGCCGCGGATGAGCACGGCTTCGACTCCAGGATCGCCTCCCCGAAGACCTCCATCCCCGCGGCGCGCAGGGTGGTGCCGGTCTCCACGACGTCGGCGATGAGGTCCGCGACTCCGAGGCGGACGGAGGATTCGACGGCACCGTCCAGGTGGACGACCGTCGCGTCGACGCCGCGCTCGGCGAGGAAGCGCCGGACGAGGCCGTCGTAGGACGTGGCGATGCGCTTGCCCCGCACGTCCTCCAGGCTCGCACAGGTTCCCTCGGGTGCCGCGAAGCGGAACCGCGACCGGGCGAACCCGAGCGCCCGGTGCTCGACGGCGCCCGTGCCCGAGTCCAGGAGCAGGTCGCGGCCGGTGATGCCGGCGTCCACTCGTTCCGCGCCCACGTAGACGGCGACGTCCCGAGGTCGGATGAAGAAGAACTCGACGTCGCTGTCCGCGTCGGCGAGGACGAGTTCGCGCCTGTCCCGGCGCTGACGGTATCCGGCTTCGCGCAGCAGCTGGGAGGCCGGTTCGGAGAGCGATCCCTTGTTGGGCACGGCGATGCGGAGCATGGCGATCCTAGAGGTAGCGGTAGACGTCGGCCAGGGTCAGGCCGCGGGCGATGAGCATGCACTGGAGGTGGTAGAGGAGCTGGGAGGCTTCTTCGGCGAGCTCGGCGTCGCTCTGGTATTCGGCGGCGATCCAGACCTCTCCGGCCTCCTGAGGGATCTTTCTTGCCGATGAAGTGGATCCCCGAGTCGAGTTCCCGACCGTGCCCGAATCCTCCGGGCGTTCCTCCGCTTTGACGCGCAGCTCGCCGAACAGTTCCTCGAATGTCTTCACACCCGAGTTTACAGGCGCGGATTCCCGAGGCGGCATGGGGCCGCCTGGGGGATCCGACTGAGTCCGGTCGGGGAACAGCGGAGCCGGGGAACAGCGGGCCCGAGGGCCGCGTGCCCGCCGAGGCGATGCTCCGCCGGGTGGCGGGAGGCCCCGGCTGCGTCCCGCCCCGGGCGGCGGCTACTTCGTCAGATCGGTGTAGGCGTCTGCGGCGGGGACCGGCTTTGCTCAGCAGGCCGTTGTCCCTGCATGAAGGAGGACATCGCCGTCCAGGTTCCCTGCGTTCTGGGAGCCGAAGGCCCCGAGGCCGTGTACAGCCTCAGCGTCCGGGCGAGCGTGGCCTTGGCAGCCGCGCGCCGCTGGGGGTCTCGCCAGAGCGGGCACGTGCTTGCGCGTGATGGCCAGGACATCGTCGGGTGCTCGCGGCAGTATGCGACGGCCTTGTCCAGAGCGGTGAGCATCTTGCGGTAGGCCTGGCGGTTCGTCCGCAGGTTCGCCGACTTCGACCCGAGGCCGACCCCCACGAGGGGCAGGCCGTCGGCCACCGGGGAGACCGTGCGGACCTCGCCCGCCGTCTGCAGTGCGACGGCGTCCGAGTTCGTGAAGCCGATGACGGCGTCGACCCGCTTGGCCGACAGCGCGGCCGACTGCGTGTAGCCGATGTACTGGACTTTGACGTCCTTCTCGGATAGGCCGTAGGCCTTGAACATCGCCCGCAGAGTGAAGTAGTTCTCGCCCTGTTGGCGGGCAGGCCCACCGTGCGGCCTCTCAGGTCGGCCGGGGTCCGGATGGGCGAGTCCTCGGGAACGATGAGGGCCACGGGGTATTTCTGGTACATCGTCGCCCAGTCGACGACGTCCACGCCGTTGGACCGTCCGCGCATCATCTCGTCTCCGCCGGCGAAGACGACGTCTTCGTGGCCGGCTTCCAGGGCGCCCAGCAGCGACTCCTGGGCTCCGTGGTGGCGGAGCGTGACGTTCACGCCCTCCCGGTGAAATAACCCTTCCTTGGCCACGTAGAAGGGGCGAACTGGATGTCGGGGACGTAGGTCAGCCCCACCGTGACGGCCTTGCCGGAGCCTTTCGAGCGGCTTCGCCGGACGCCGAGCAGGCCGTCAGGGCGAGTGCGAGAGCGGCGAGGACCGCCGCGATCCGCCGTTTCATGTCGTCTTCCTCTCCGCCGGGCGCACGCCCGCCGTTCCGTGCGCCGGAGCCGTCCGGTCGCGTGGTGCATGGGGTGCGGACGCCGGGGCTCGTCTCTGACGAGGGTAGTTGGCCCGCTGCTCCACCCAGGGCAAGGAGCCCGTAGATAGCCGTCGCGCTGAAGGCCAAGAGGAGGATCGCCGCGAACATCCCCTCGACGTCTGCGGGAGGTCTGGGCGCTGGTCAGCTGCATCCCCAGGCCCGTCCCGCCGATGATCATCTCCCCGACGACGGCTCCCGTGACCGACAGGGTGAATCCCGTGCGCAAGCCGGCGAGGATCGACGGCGCGGCGAGGGGCAGCTCCATGTAGCGCAGGAGCGTGAGCCGGGAGGCCCCGTCCAGGCGGGCGGCGCCGATGACCTCGGGTCGATGCCGCACGCCCACGGAGGTCGAGACGATGACGGGGAAGACGACCATCATGACGCACAGGACGACGATGGGCACGAGCTCGTAGCCGATCCAGATGGTCAGGAGCGGTGCGACGGCGACGGCTGGCACGGCCTGCGAGGCGGCCAGGTAGGGCTGGACCGCCAGGGAGAAGAGTCGGGACTTGGCGATGGCGTATCCCAGCGGGATGCCGACGACAGCGGCTCCCGCACACCCCAGAAGCGCCTCCTGCAGAGTCAGGAGCAGGGCTTCGCAGGTATCCCTCACGCAGGCCCTCGACCATGCGCACGACAGTGGCCCGCGGGTGGGGAGGAAGTGCGTCGACCAGGCCGAACGCGGTCGCGCCCCACCACAGGAGGCAGACGGCCGCGCCGAAGACGACGGGCGGCACCGCCGCCGGCCATCTTTTTGGATTCCATTCGGTCCTCTCCCTCGCCCTCGGCCATCGGGGAAGGGAGGGAACTGGCATGCCGCGCCGCAGGCATGCGCCGTGAGGCATAGTCGACCCGCGTGCGCCTCCCATCCGGACTGTCACCGTCGGTCGGGGAATTCCACCCCGTCAACCGCTTGCAGCGGGTCGCGGACCGTCACCGCCGGTTCAGACTTTCACTGACCCCGAGCACGTTCGTGTTCGATGCGATTATGCCACAAGCCGGGCGGCAGGGGAATCGTCAGTGGACGTGCGGGGCGGCCAGCTGGCGCAGCGCCTCGACTTTCGGCCGCCGCGTCCTCGGCCCTGTAGACGGCGCTGCCCGCCACGAAGTTATTGGCGCCGGCCTGGGCGGCCTTCTCGATCGTCGAGCGGGAGACGCCGCCGTCCACTTGGACCCACACGTCCAGGCCCGCGTCGCGGATGGCCTTCCGCGTGGGCTGACCTCGGCATCATCGACTCGATGAAGGACTGGCCGCCGAAACCCGGTTCCACCGTCAGCGACGAGGATCAGTGTCGAATTCGCCGAGGATGTCGACGTACGGTTCGATGCCGGTCGCCGGGCGCAGCGCCAGGCCGACCCGCCTGCCCTGGGCCCGGATCTCGCGCGCCAGGCGGAGGGGGGCGCTGGCGCCCTCGGCGTGGAAGGTCACCGAGGCGCACCCCGCCTCCGCGTAGACGGGCGCCCACCGGTCGGGGTCTTCGATCGCGAGGTGGGCGTCGACCGGGACGGGGCTCGCATGGACGGCCGCCTCCACCAGGGGCAGCCCCAGAGCGAGGTTGGGAACGAAGTGATTGTCCATCACGTCCACGTGCACGTAGTCCGCGGTGGAGATTCTGGCCAGTTCGTCGGCGAAGTGGCCGAAGTCGCAGTTGAGGATCGACGGTGATATGACAACGCTCATGGCGCAATCCCACCCGCCTCGCCGCAGGCAGGGGCCTGTCTGACCCGCCTCCGCGCGACCGCCCAGCCGCACACCGGGGCAGGGGCCCCGCCGCTTCGATCGCGGCCGCCCCGCGTGCCCTCGCCGTCCCTGCTTGCCCCCGGAGCCGCTCATTCCTTGGCGAGGACGGCGAGGAACATCCCGTCCGTCCTCGTCGGCGTCCGGCCACAGCTGGACGCATCCGTCGTAGCCGGCGACCTGCGCACGGCGACGGCGCTCGCGATCGAGCCGGCGTCGAGAAGCCTCGCCCGCCTCGGTGGCCTGTCACGAAGGAGGAGACGACGGAGCGGGTCTCCTCGACCACCGGGGTGCACGTCGAGTAGACGAGCGCGCCGCCGGGCCGCAGGGCGCCGAATGCGGAGGCGAGGGAGTCGCCCCTGGAGCCTGGCCAGGGCGGGACGTCGCCCGGGTCCTGCGCCAGCGCGCTCTGGCCTGCGCCTGAGCGCCCCAGGCCCGTGCACGGCGCGTCGACGAGGATCCTGTCGTAGCGGTCGGGCTCCTGGGAGCCGAGGTCGCGTCCGTCGCCCAGGCGGAGGTCGACGATGTCGCTCCACGGCTCGACGGCGTCGGCCACGAGGTCGAGCCGGTGCTCTCGGGCCGTTCGCGTGGACCCTGGCGCCGCGGTCGGCGGCGAGCGAGGCGAGTGTCGCCGCTTTGCCCCCGGCCCGGCGCACATGTCCAGCCAGAGGTCGTCCGGCCCTTCGACGGGGCTCCCGCCAGCATCGCGGCCACGAGCTGGCTTCCTCGTCCTGGACCCGGCCAGGCTGTCGCGCACGGCGTAGAGCCGGTGGGGTCGCCGCCTCGAGCAGGAGGGCGGAGGGCGCGAGTGTGCCCGGCTCGGCTTCCATGCGGGCTGCGCCGACGCGTTCGGCCAGCCGCCCGACCGTGATGTCGCGGGCCACAAGGCGACCTTCGCGGGCTCGTTGTCCGCCGCGAGGACGGATTCCACGTCATCGCGGTCGCGTCCGAGGCGGCGAGCGCCTCGAACTTCTCGACGATCCACCGCGGGTGGGAATGCCACAGGAGAGGAACTCCGTGCGGCTCGCCGTCGAGGAGCGGATGACCTCCTCCCATTCGTCCGCGCGTTCGCCGACGCGGCGGAGCAATGCGTTGACGCAGCCGCCGGCGCCCTGGCCGAAGAAGTTCCCTGCGACGGTCACGGTTTCGTGGATCGCGCGTGGGGCGGCGTCAGGCTCGAGGAGCTGCTGGCAGCCCATGCGGAGCAGGTCCAGACGGGCGGGTCGATGTCGTAGATGCGCCGCCCCGGCGCATCGGCTGATGATCGCGTCCCATCGGCCCCGCATGCGGAGGGTCCCGTAGCACAGGTTCGTGGCGAAGGCGGCGTCGAGCTTCCCAGCCTGCCCGCCGGATTCCAGCGGGAGTGACGAGGTTGGCGTAGGGCGTCGTCCTCGTCGACTTCGCGCAGCACCTCGAAGGCGACGAGCCCTGGCCGGGCTGGATTCCCGGCGTTTGGGGTGCTAGCCCGACGGGCGCCGCCCGGCCTGCCCTCCGCGTCCGTCGGCGCTCTCGGCAGCCGGGTCAACCGGCGCGTGCTCACTGCGCTCCTTCACGTCGAACTCCCGGCCCTCCTCGAGCCGGGGCCCTCAGCCAGTCGACGGCGGGCATGGGCTTCCTGCCCTGCGGGGCGACCCAGCTCAGGGCGACCGCCCTTCGCCGGCCCCTGACCAGGACCTCCTCCGCCCCGTCCGCCCGGCTGGCTCGGATCCGTCCCGGCGCCAGGCCCGCGCACGCCGGGGCGTGCGGTCAGGGGCCCGAGTTTGACGCGCGCCCCGCGCAGTTCGGGTCCAGGGCCCGGCGGGGTGTGGGCGCGGCTGTGCTGAGTCGATCCGCTCGGCCGCGTCCCGCCAGTCGATGCGGGCGTCCGAGGTGGAGATGGTCGGCGCGTACGTCGCGGTGCCTTCCTGGGGGCCGTCTGGGCCCTGCCGTCCTGGAGGTCGCGGAAGGTCGCGGCGAGGAGGTCGGCGCCGGCCTCGGCGAGGCGTCCGAGGAGGTCGCCGGCGGTGTCGGACGGCCCTGATCGGCTTGCGACGCTGGAGAAGACGGGCCGGTGTCCAGGCCCTCTCCAGGCGGAACGCACGCCCCGGTGACCGGGTCCCCTGCGGCGATCGCGTGCTGCACGGGCGCGGCGCCCTCCAGGCGGGCAGGAGGGAGAAGCGGAGGTTGACCCAGCCGTGCTCGGGGACGTCCAGGAGCGGCGCGGGCACGATCAGCCCGTAGGCGACGACGGCGACCGCCTCCGGCTGCCATTCGGCGATCCGGTTCTGGACGTCGGGGTCCTGAGGGTGGTCGGCGTGTCCACGGGGATCCTGAGGGCTCCGCTTCGGCGTGGATCGCCGAGGGCCGCAGGACGTGTTTTCTTCCGGCGCGCGGGAGGGCGGGTGAGGACCTGGCGAGCTCGTGGCCGTCGGCGACGAGGCGCCGCAGGACGGACAGCGGTTGCGGGCGTGCCCGCAAAGAGAATGCGCACTCGCTCAGTCTCACCGTCGCCGCCGTCCGCGATTCCGGTGGGCGGTCCGCACGGTTCGCTCACCACTGAATCTCGGCCCTCCGAGCTCGCCGGATGGCGTGGTTATCGCCCTCGTCTCGGCGGGGCGGTCGAGGGCGGCTTGCAGTGGTCCTCACGGTTTGGGCTCATCGGCCTCGGTTCTATGGGCTTGTCGAATGGGGGGTCGAATCGACGGGTTTGTAGACGTATTCGTCTTCCATGTGGTCGAACTGGGTAGTTCCAGCGCATGGTGGGAGTCGATCGCCGAACGCTTGAGCTTTCCCACATGAGTGAATATTATGGTAGTCGCTTTCGGTGTAATCGGACACGGTTGCTCCATTTCATTGTACGAGGATTCGATCGCCGACCGGAAAGCTTCGGAAGGTATTGACTTTGTGCGCTCGAGTCTAGATCGAACCGATGGGATGCGCAATGGCGTATTGCGTCGGTATCTGTGAGTGAATCGACGAGCGGACGCTTTGACGGCCTCTCGGCTCAGAATGCCGCGCGGCAGGCCCTAGACGAGCGGGTTGACTTCGAGCCTGAGCGGTGCGCCGATCTGCTTGCCGGTGTACTGCCTGTAGGTGGATCTGGCGGTCTCGCTGAGTGCTTCGGCTGCCTTTGGGCCGGTCCGCACGTACACGGTGATCTCGCCTTCGCGTCTGCCCGGCACGGGCCCCAGGAGTGAGAAGCCCGGTGCGATGGCGACGACTCCTCCGGCGAGGAGGGCGTCGGCCTGGGGGCGTGCGGCGTCGTCCTGGGCGAGGCCCATGCGCAGGAGCGCGGCGCGAAGCGACCCCAGGCAGGGAGCGGACGTCGCCCGGCCTGCCGCTGACGGCCAGCCATCTCGCGTACGGGGGCAGCTGGAGCTCCTTCCGTTCGGCGAGGAGGCCGCGGGCGAACTCGGGCATGGCCCCACGAGCCGAGGAGTTCAGCGACCTGCCTCGGCTCCGCCGGCGAAGAGCACGTGCCGCCCTGGCGCCCGGGGCGCACGAGGGGCGGCTATCCGGTGACGCGCCGCAGGAACTCGATCTGAGAGCCCGGGCCTCGCCGCGCAGATACCGGGAATCGAGCAGGAGGCCGCCGCGTAGCCGCCCTCGGCCGGAGGCTCGGCTCCCGGCGTGGCGACGACGAGCCGCGGCTTGGCGCTCACCCGTTCGACGATGCCTCGCTGGTCTGCGCCCCCGACAGAAGGATTCCGGTGCCGAAGGCGCGCCGACCTCCTCGGCGGTGCGGTGGGGAGCCGATCCTCGCCGAACGCAGGCGGCCGCCTCCGCAGGCCGGGCACTCTCCACGACGCGCCTTCCTGCCGCAGCGCCCGCAGACCGGGCCGGCAGCGCCCGCCGCCAGACCGAGCCTCCCTGAGCACTCCCGGGCAGACGGCCGGCTGGGCCGCAGGAGGCGCAGGAGACGAGCAGGGATGGGAAGCCGGCCCGCGGGACGGCGACGAGCACCGGCCCACGCGTGAGGCCCTCGCGCACGAGGGCGAAGGCCGACTCGGGGATCCGAGACCACTGCTCGCCGTCCCTGGCCCACTGGTCGGCTGTGCTGGCCCGGGGGCGAGGTCGCGGATCGCCGCGGGCTCCCCGGCCACGAGCGCCGCGTCGCCGCGCTCCACGAGCAGCGCGGATTCCAGACTGACGTAGGGGCAGGAGGACCAGCAGGGCGGCCTTCTCCCGGACGGAGCGCAGGGCGGCGACCTCCCGGCCTGGCAGTAGGGCGAGCGCACTTCGCGGAGGGGAGGGCGCGGCGTCGTCGAGGACCGCGCACAGGCCGAGATCCCTGACCGGGGCCCACACGAGCGCTGCGCGTGCCGACGACGATGCGGTCGTGGCCGGAGAGGATCCGCAGAAAGGTGGCGTAACGCCGTTCGTGGGCGTCCTCGGAGACGACCACGGCGACGCTCTCCCGAGCGCGGCCCGCAGAGCCTCGGCGAGCCTGCGCCTGCCGAGCCGAGGGACGACGACGAGCGCCCCCTGCCCGAAGCCCTGGCGGCCCGCACGGCCGTGGCCACCGCGTCCGCGCCCCCCGCGCGGCCGGGCAGGGCGCAGCAGACGGCCCGCGGGCCCTCCCCGCGGCGACGCGCCTGATGAACTGCAGCCCCTCCCCTGTACGCCGTCCACGGCCCCGGCTCGGCGCCCGCCTCCGGCAGCTCCAGCAGTTCCGGCGCCTCGCCCGCCAGATGGGCCTTCTCGGCGCGGGCGTGCCGCGGCACCGCCAGAGCCAGGACGTCGGACACGGAGGCCGCGCAGACAGCGCGACCCGGCGAGCCAGGCCGTACACCTCCCGGTCAGCACGGGAAGGGCGGATACGACGCGCCGCAGGGGCGGGAGCCTGCCGCCGGTGGAAGAGGGCGGAGTCGCGCGCCACGACGAAGCCCGAGGCCCTCAGGCCGGCCACGTCCACCGAGACGCGCACCCGGGACCGCCGCGGCGTCCATCGCGGCGGGGACGAGATAGTCGAAGACCTTGTCGAGGTGGGGCTGGTGCAGTTCGACGTGGACGTGCGCGACGGGGTTGCGGACCTCGCCGACGATCTCGCGGGGCCCCGCCCTACGCTCAGCAGCTCGCCCTGGTCCCCCACGTCGGGCAGACGTCCGAGCCCGGAAGAGTCTCCATGCCACCATTCCACCACGCGTCTCCGGCATCGCCGACGAGCCTATGCGGAGTTCCCGCCCCGGCGAGCTGGCGCCGCCGCATACGGAAGGCTCAACGATCCAGTCCGCAAAGCCAGCAGTCGCATCCGCGCCGCCATATACCGGGGCGGGTACCGCGATCGCCCCGCTTCCCCGCCGCATGCCGAAGGCGGCGCCGGGCAAGAGGACGTGCCGGGCCGCCGGCTCACAGGGCGCGCAGGAGCTCCTCCACCCGGTCGGTCCTCTCCCACGTGAAGTCCGGCAGGTCCCTCGCCGAAATGGCTGTAGGTGGAAGTCGCGGCGAAGATCGGGCGCTTTGCAGGTCGAGCGTCTCGATGATGGACGCCGGGCGCAGGTCGAAGACTTTCGCCACCGCGTTCTCGATCCTCTCGCGCGGCTGGGTCTCGGTGCCGAAGGTCTCGATGCGCAGGGACACCGGGCGGGCGCGGCCGATCGCGTAGGCCACCTGGAGCTCGCACCGGGAGGCCAGCCCGCGGCGACCACGTTCTGGCGGCTCAGCGCGCCGCGTACGCGGCCGAGCGGTCGACCTCGAGGGTCCTTGCCGGAGAAGGCGCGCCGCCGTGACGGGCCAGTGCCGCCGTAGGAGCCGACGATGACCTTGCGCCCGGTCAGCCCCTGCGTCTCCTGGCGGCCCGCCCGTGACGAAGACCCCGGACGGGTTGACGAAGAGACTGCGTTCGGGAGGCGTCGAGCTCGACGCCCTCGGCCCTGCAGGACGTAGTCGAGCACGTGTTCGCCGAGGGCCTCGTGCAGCCAGCGGCCGTCGACGTCGGGATTGTGCTGTGCGGAGACGACCACCGCGTCCAGGCTCACCGGCGTCTGCCCTCGTAGCCGATCGTCACCTGGGTCTTGCCGTCGGGGCGCAGCCCCGGACGATCCTCCTTGCGCACGGCGGCCAGGTGTTCGGGCCAGCCGGTGCGCGAGCTCGATGGGGCGGGCATGAGCGCCTTTGTCTCTGCTGGGAGGCGTACCCGAACATGAGCCCCTGGTCGCCCGCGCCCCTGGGCGTCGAACCTGTCGACGTCGCCGCCGACGGCCTGCCGGGCCCAGCGACGTCGTCACGCCCGCCGAGATGTCGCGCGACTGCTGCCCGATCGAAAGCGTGACGCCGCAGGATTCCGTCGAATCCGACGACCGACGAAGTGTATCCGATCTCGCAGATCGTCTTGCGGACGAGTTCGGGATCTCGACGTACGAGTCCGTCGTACCTCCCCGGCGACGTGGATGAGGCCGGTCGTCGCCATCGTCTCGACGGCGACCCTCGAGTCGGGGTCCTGGGCGAGCATCGCGTCGAGGATGGTGTCGGATATGCGGTCGCACACCTTGTCCGGATGCCCTCGGTGACGGATTCCGATGGAAAGGTTGACGGTGCATGGGTCCTCCGGTTTGCAGTGCGTGCGCCATGCGCTGATGGCGTCGAGGATGATGCCTGCGAGCTCGGCCTGACCCGCGCGCCTCGGCGACGGTGGCCCCGTGCCGTCGACGATCGCGATGGCGGTGTCGACGTCGCCGAAGCCGGCGGCGTCCCCGACGCGGTTGACCACGGTCAGGTCGGAGCCCTTGCGGATCGCCTTGGCCCGTCCGTGCTCCCACGCCGTCGCCGAATCGTCGCCCGTCTCGGCGGCGAAGCCGACCACGGTCTGCCCCTCCCGCCTCCTGCGGCGGGAGATCGGCCAGGATGTCCGGGTTCTCCACGAGTTCGAGGACCCGCGCGCCCGAGGCGCCCTTCTTCTGCTTGGTCCGCTCGTAGACCGCAGGGGCGGTCAGTCCCGCCACCGCCGCGGCCATGACGACGACGTCCGCCTCGCGGGGCCGCGGCGTCCATCGCCGCGTGCATGTCGGCGGCGGATTCGACCGTGCGGACCTCCGCCGCGCCCGGCCAGCAGGTCGCCGGCGACGTTGGCGGCCACGAGGATCGCCCTGGCCCCGCGGCGGGAGGCCTGCCGGGCGATGTCCACGCCGAAGCGGCCGGTCGAGCGGTTGCCGAGGAAGCGGACGGGGTCGACGGCCTCGTGCGTCCCCGGCGCTGACCGCGACGGTCAGGCCCGCGAAGGAGCCCGCCGCGTCGAGGCTCGTCGAGCGAGGAGAGGACTCGGCGGCGACGTCCTCCGGCTCGGGCAGGCGTCCGGGGCCTGAATCCGATCCGGTCAGCCTGCCGGAGGCCGGATCCATGACGAGCACCCCGCGCTCGCGCAGGGTGCGTACGCTGTCCGCGGTGGCGGGATTGAGCCACATCTCGGTGTGCATGGCGGGTGCGAGGAGGATGGGACATCGGGCGGCGAGCAGGGTGCTCGTCAACAGGTTGTCGGCCATCCCCGCGCGCATCTTTGGCGATGGTGTCGGCCGTCGCCGGGCGACGACGATGGCGTCGGCCCAGCCGCCGTGGCGCACGTGAGCGACGTGCGCGGCGTCCTCGGTGATCTCCGTGTGGACGGGCTTGCTGGTCAGCGCCTCCCAGGTCGCCCCGCCGACCATGTCCAGGGCGCGGGGCGTGGGGATCATCGTGACGTCGGCGCCCTGCATCCTGCAGGCGCCGGACCAGTGTGCAGGCCTTGTACGCGGCGATGCCGCCGGTCACGCCCACGACGATGCGATAGGGGCCTCCCTGACGGGGGGCCCGGCTGCCGCTCACTCGGACTCGGCCTCCCATTCGACTCTCGCCCTCGGTGATCTCCTCGAGCGCGATCGACAGGGGCTTGTCCTCCGGTTGGCCTCGACGAGAGGGTCGAAGGTCGTGATGTTGCCGTCCCCCCGGGTCATCTCCTGCCGGTAGGAGTTGATCTGGCGGGCGCGCTGGGCGGCGTAGACGGCGAGCGCGTACTTCGAATCGACCTTTTCGAGCAGATTGTCGATCGGCGGGTTGGTGATGCCCTCGGGCTCGGGAACGGTTCCCGAACATTCTTCCTTCTCCTCAGACGTCCGGGCGCTCAGTTTACCCGGCGAGTCCCATGATGTGGGAGCAGTTCGTCCGTGGCACGTGACACGGAGTCGTTGACGACCACGGCGTCGAACTCCCCGACGGCCGCGAGCTCCCGGCGGCCGTCTCCAAACGGCGTTCGCGCTCCTGCCCGCTCTCCGTGCCGCGTTCGGCCAGGCGGCGTTCGAGCTCCTGCCACGAGGCGGCGCCATGAAGATCTGTTCGGCCTCGGGCAGCGACCGGCGGATCTGGCGCGCGCCGTCGAGGTCGACCTCCAGGATGGGCACGCGCCCTCGTCGAGCCCGGAGCACCGGTTCCTTCGGCGTGCCGTAGCGGTTCGCCCGTGGACGAGAGCCCACTCGAGCATGCCTCCCTGGCGCACCAGGTCGTCGAAGCCCTCGGGGTGACGAAGAAGTAGTCGGCCCCGTCGGCCTCCCCGGGCCGCGGCGGGCGGGTCGTGGCGGAGACGGAGAGCCAACACCTCGGTTCCCGTTCGAGGAGCTCCCGGAGCAGTCCCTTCCCGACGCCGGACGGCCCCACGATGACGAAGATGTCGCTCATGCGAACATTTTAGCGAATAGCCGACTCGACGCCTTCGAGGGTGAGGGCGAGGCCTCGGCGCAGTCCCTCCTCCGTGGGGTCCCTTGGACAGGATCGACCGGGAGGCCGAGGCGAGCACGCGGCCGAGGCCCGCGCCGAAGACCGCGGCGAGCTCGGCTCCGCCGGCTCCCTGGGCTCCCACGCCCGGGGCCAGGAAGAGGCCGGGGAAGGCGGCCGGTCGATTCCCAGGCGCGAGGCGGCGTCGGCGGTGGTCGCGCCACCACCAGGCCGAAGGACCCCGGATCGTGCGGGGTCAGCCGGCGGTTCCACTCCGCGACGGCCTCCACGACCCGCTTGGCCACCGACTGGCCGCCGCCGACGTGCTGGAGCTCGGGGCCTTCCGGGTTGGAGGTGAGCGCCAGGACGAACAGCCCCCGGCCGGCGGCAGCGGCGCGCCGCGCGGTCGGCTCGAGCGAGCCTGCGCCGAGGTAGGGGGAGACGGTGAAGGCGTCGCCGGCCAGCGGCCCCGACAGGTAGGCGTCGGCGTAGCGTCCATGGTCGAGCCGATGTCGCCTCGTTTGACGTCCGCGATCGCGGGCACCCCGAGCCTGCCGGCAGGCCGCGAGGGTCTCCTCCAGCGCGGCCACGCCCGCCGACCCGTGCCGCTCGTAGAAGGCCGACTGCGGTTTGAAGGCGGCGACCCGGTCGGCGAGGGCGTCCACGGTGCGCAGCGAGAATTCGCGCAACCCGGCGGCGTCGTCGTGGCAGGCCCCAGGCCTGCAGCAGTCCGGCGTGGGGATCGATGCCGGCGCACACCGGGCCGCGCTCGGCCATCAGACGCGCGAGCCTGACTCTGAAGGGCCCGGGCTGCCGGGGTCCCCATCACGACCTCCTGGCCAGTCGCGCGGCGTCGTACTCCTGAAGGCTGACGACGTCCTCCTCGCCGCGGCGCATGGCCGCGATCGCCTGGACCGCGGCGGCGAAGGCTTGACGGTCGTCAGGATCGTCTTGCCCGCCGAGGTCGTCGCGGTGCGGATGGCGTACCCGTCGGCGCGGGTTCCGTGGCTGGCCGGGGTGTTGACGATCACGTCGACCTCCCCCGCGGAGATGAGGTCGACGATGGTCGGCTCGCCGTCCCGCCCGCGGCCCTCGGACTTCTTGCGCACCACCGTGGTCGGCACCCCGTAGCGGGTGAGGACCGCGGCAGTGCCCGACGTGCGAGGATCGTGAAGCCGAGTTCGGCCAACTGCAGGGCGGGCAGGACGATCGCCCCTGTCCCTGTCGGTGACGGAGATGAAGGCGGTTCCCCTCCGGCAGACGCCCGACCGAACCCTCTTCGGACTTGGCGAAGGCCGTGGGGAAGGTCGCGGCGATGCCCATGGCCTCGCCCGTCGAGCGCATCTCCGGGCCCAGAACGGTGTCGACGACCTGCCCGTCGGCGGTGGTGAAACCGCTTGAAGGGCAGCACCACCCCTTGACCGCGACAGGCTCGGCCATGTCGAATAAAGGCGCATCCCGGACGGAAGCGCGCCGTCCCGCGCAGCCGGGCGATGGACCGCCCCATCATGATCCATGCGGCGGCTTCGGCCACCGAGACGCCGGTCGCCTTGGACACGAACGGGACCGTCCGGGAGGCGCGCGGGTTGGCTTCGATCACGTAGAGCGCGTCCTGCATGAGCCCGAACTGGACGTTGAGCAGGCCGCGGACCCCACGCCGGCGGCGATGGCCTCGGTGGCCGCCCTGATCCTGTCGATGACGGACTGGGAGAGCGTGACGGGCGGAAGGACGCAGGTGGAGTCGCCCGAGTGGATCCCTGCATCCTCGACGTGCTCCATCACGCCCGCCAGGTAGAGCTCCCGGCCGTCGTAGAGGGCGTCGACGTCGATCTCGGTGGCGGCGTCGAGGAAGCGGTCGATGAGCAAGGGGCCGAATGGCCGGACGTCCCTCCGCCTTCGCTGCGGCGCCGGGCGAAGTAGTCGCGCAGCTGTTCGCGGGGTAGACGATCTCCATCCCGCGCCCTCCCAGGACGTAGGGAGGGGCGGACGAGCACCGGGTAGCCGATCCTGTCCGCGATGCGCGCCGTCTGAGCCTCGTCCGCGGCCGTGCCGTAGGCGGGCGCGCTCAGCCCGGCCTCCGCCAGGACGGCGCCGAAGCGTTCGCGGTCCTCGGCGAGGTCGATGGCCGTGGGCCCGTGCCGACGACGGGCAGGCCCTCGGCCTGGAGGGCGGCGGCCAGCGACAGCGGCGTCTGGCCCCCAACTGCACGGATGACGCCGGCGATCGGCCCTGGCGGCGGCCTCCGCCCGGTAGACCTCCAGGACGTCTTCCAGCGTGAGGGGCTCGAAGTAGAGGCGTGCGGACACGTCGTAGTCGGTGGAGACCGTCTCCGGGTTGCAGATTGACCATGACGGTCTCGTAGTCCTCCCCCAGAGCCCTGGCAGCCTGCACGCACGAGTAGTCGAACTCGATCCCCTGCCCGATCCGGGTTGGGCCTGAACCGAGGATGAGGACGGCGGGCCGCTCCCGGCCGGCGACCCTCGGTCTGCTCGTCGTAGCTCGAATAGTGGTAGTGCGGGCCGCGAATTCGGCGGCGCAGGTGTCGACCGTCTTGTAGACGGGGTGGATTCCGTAGGCCCGTCGCACCTGCCGGACCGCCTCCTCCCCGATGCCGCGGATCTGGCCGATCTGCGCGTCGGAGAAGCCGTGCCGCTTGGCCAGGCGGAGCGCCTGCGCGCCGAGCGCCTCGCCGCGGGCGAGTTCGTCGGCGACCTCGTCGACCAGGCGGATCTGGTCGACGAACCAGGGTCGATCCCGGTCGCCTCGTGGGCCTCCTCGACGCTCACCGGCCCGCGCAGGGCCCTGCTGGAGGGCGACGAGGCGCCCCTCCGTGGGCGTGGACGCGGCCCGCAGGAAGGCGACGGCCTCCTCGCGGCTGGGCGGCAGGCCCTTCCAGTGGAACGCGGCGCCGCCCTTTGTCCAGGGATCGCATGGCCTTGTTGAGGGCCTCGGTGAAGTTCCGGCCCAGGGCCATGGCCTCGCCCACCGACTTCATCGTGGTGGTCAGCCGCGGGTCGGCGTCGGGGAACTTCTCGAAGGCGAAGCGCGGCACCTTCACCACGACGTAGTCGAGCGTGGGCTCGAAGCTCGCGGGCGTCGAGCCGGTGATGTCGTTGGGGATCTCGTCGAGGGTGTAGCCGACGGCCAGCCGGGCCGCGATCTTGGCGATGGGGAACCCCGTGGCCTTCGAGGCGAGGGCCGAGGAGCGCGAGACCCGGGGTTCATCTCGATGACGACGATGCGCCCTCGTGGCCGGGTCGACCGCGAACTGGATGTTGCACCCGCCCGTGTCCACGCCGACCTCGCGGATGATCGCGATGCCGATGTCGCGCATCCTCTGGTACTCCCGGTCTGTCAGGGTCAGGGCGGGCGCCACGGTGACGGAGTCGCCGGTGTGCACGCCGACGGGGTCGACGTTCTCGATCGAGCACACGACCACGACGTTGTCCGCCCTGTCGCGCATGATCTCCAGCTCGTACTCCCTTCCATCCGAGGATGGACTCTTCGAGCAGGACCTCGGTGGTCGCCGAGGAGCGGAGCCCCTGACCGGCGATCCTCTCCAGGTCGCGCGGGCCGAAGGCGAAGCCAGACCCGAGCCCTCCCATCGTGAAGGACGGCCGGACGACGACCGGGCTAACCGAGCCGCTCAGCCGCCCGGCGGCACCTCGATGGTGTGGCAGATGACCGATCGCGCGGATTCGGCGCCGCACCTGTCGACGACCCCTGAACTCGTCGCGGTCCTCTCCCTTGGCGATGGCCTCGGCCCGGGCGCCGATCAGCTCGACCCCGTAGGCCTCCAGCACCCCCCGGCCACGAGGTCCATAGCGGCGTTGAGGGCCGTCCCGCCCCCGAGCGTGGGCGCAGGAGGGCGTCGGGCGCCTTGGCGATGACCTTTCCAGGGTGCCGGAGGTGATCGGCTCGACATAGGGTGGCATCCGCCACACCCGGGTCCGTCATGATCGTGGCGGGATTCGAGTTGACGAGGATGACGCGCAGGCCCTCCTGTTTGAGCACCCGGCACGCCTCGGGTCCCCGAATAGTCGAACTCGCAGGCCTGGCCGATCTGGATGGGGCCGAGCCGATGACGAGAACGGAGCGGATATCTCGCGGCGCGGCATCAGCCCACCTCGCTTCCGTGGAGGGCGCCGTCCCGCATGAGGGACATGAACCGGTCGAACAGGTAGGAGGCGTCGTGGGGCCCCTGCGGCGGCCTCGGGTGAGATTGCACGGAGAACGCCGGGATGTCCAGGCAGGCGAGGCCTTCGACGACCCCGTCGTTCAGGCCGACGTGCGAGACGCGGACCCTGGCCGTAGCGCCCGCCGTCGAAGGGGGCGACCGACGTGCCCTCGACGGGGGCGTCCACGGCGAAACCGTGGTTGTGGGCGGTGATCTCGATCCTTCCCGTCGCCCGGTCGAGGACCGGCTGATTGATGCCGCGGTGCCCGTAGTCGAGCTTGTAGGTCCTGTAGCCCAGGGCCCTGCCCAGGATCTGGTTGCCGAAGCAGATCCCGAAGAACGGGTATCCGGCGTCGAGCACGAGGCGCAGGAGGTCGACCTCGCGGGTGGCCGCGGCCGGGTCGCCCGGGCCGTTGGAGAAGAAGACGCTGTCGGGCCCGATCGCCTCGATCTGGGCGAAGGCCGTGCCGGCGGGCACGACGACCACGCGGGCCCCGCGTTCCGGCCAGGCGCTCGGGCGTGCGGACGTGATGCCCAGGGTCCACGGCGACGACCGTCGCGACGGCGGGGCCGTCCGGCTCGATCGTGTACCTCTCGGGGGTCGTGACGTCGCCCGAGAGGTTCGCGCCGACCATCCCGGCCGACCCGCGGACGATGTCCGCGAGGGCTTCGCGTGCGGCCGCGCCGCCCCTCGGCGGCCCCCGACGGCAGGGCGGAGCCGGAGAAGACCCCTGCCCTCATGACCCCGGCCTGCCGGAGGTGGCGGGTGAGCGCCTGCGTCGACGTCGCGGACGCCGACGACCCCCTGCTCGGCGAGGGCGTCCTCGAGTTCGCCGTTCGAACGCCAGTTGACGCCCGGCGGGCTGGGTCGCGTGCGACGACCCCCGAGCCCAGTACTCGACTCGGCGTCTCCGCGTTCACCCCTGTATTGCTGATGTGCGGGGCCGTCATGACGATGATCTGCCCGTGGTAGGAGGGGTCGGTGAAGGTCTCCTGATAGCCGGTCATGCCCGTGGAGAAGACGATCTCGCCGAGGGCCCGGCCTCTGGCCCCGTAGGCGCCTCCCGAGTAGACGCTGCCGTCTCGAGCACGACGACGGCCCGTTCCGTGTGTGTCATATACCGTCCTTGCATCCCTTGCCTGGCACCCGCGCGGGTGCGCCTGCGCGGCTGACGCACCCGTCAAGACGGCGCGTCGCCGCCGGCGGCGATCTCCTCCCGCGTGCGGAGCCTGCCTCCCACACGGTCGGGACGCCGCGTAGACCGTGTAGAGGACGCGGCCCGGAAGGGTGCGGCCCTCCCACGGGGTGTTGATCGCCTTGAGTGCCCTCCCGGCCCGCCACCACACGTGATGCGGCGGGTCGGCGAAGCACAGATTGGCGGGCTCGCCGGGTCTCGATCGGACGGCCCTGGCCGGGGTTGCTGCAGACGCGCGCGGGCGCGAAGCTCATGAGCCGCGCGACCGCCTCCCAGTCGGCGATCCCCGTCTCCACGAGCGACTCCTGCACCACCGACAGGGGCCGTCTCCAGGCCGATCATGCCGTTGGCGCCCGCGGCCCACTCTGCAGTCCTTGTCCCTCGATCGGGTGGGGCGCGTGGTCGGTGCCGACGACGTCGATCGTCCCGTCGGCCACGCCCCGCCGCAGCGCCTCGACGTCCTCGCGGGTGCGCAGAGGCGGGATTGACCTGAAGCGAGGGTCGTAGGAGCGGGCCTCGGAGTGGTCGAGGGACAGATGGTGAGGGGTCGCCTCGGCTGCGACGCGCACGCCCTGGGACTTCGCCCACCGGACGAGGTCGACGCTCCCCGCGGTCGAGACGTGCAGGATGGACCCGGCTGCCGACGTGCTTGGCCAGCAGGGCAGTCGCGCGCCACGATCGATTCCTCGGCGACGGCCGCCACCCGCCCAGCCCGAGCTCGGCGGGAGACGTCGCCCTCGTGCATCTGGGCTCCCTCGGTGAGGCGGGGATCCTGGGCGTGCTGGCGACGACCCCGTCGAAGGCCTTGACGTACTCCAGCGCGCGGCGCATGAGGACCGGGTCCCAGACGCACCGGCCGTCGTCGGAGAAGAGCGGACCTGCGCGCCCGAGTTCGCCATGGCTCCGAGCTCGGCCAGGTGCCGGCCCTCCAAGCCCTCGGAGACGGCGCCGACGGGGCGCACGTCGCAGTATCCTGCGAGCTCCCCCAGGTGCTTGACCTGTTCGACCACGCCGGCCGAATCCTGGACGGGGGTCGTCTAGCCATCGCGTTGACGCACGTGTACCGCCGGCGATCGCCGCTTGGGATCCGGTCAGGACGGTCTCGGCGTCCTCCGCTCCGGGCTCGCGCAGATGCGTGCGGGTCGACCAGCCCCGGGAGGGCGATCAGCCCGGCCACGTCGACGACGCGCGCGCCTCCGGCGTCGATGCTCCCGCCGACCGCGGCGATGCGGCCGCCGCGCACGTGGATGTCGCCCGCCTTCCCGCCGAGGAGCCTCGCTCCCCTGAAAACGTATTCGCTCACTAGATCTCCTGCCCGTGCGCCAGAAGGGAGGTACAGGGCGGCCATGCACGGACACACCGTTGGCCACCTGCTCGGTCACGACGGAGTGGGCGGAGTCGGCCGCGTCGGCGCAGACTTCCAGCCCTCGGTTCATCGGGCCCGGGATGCATGAGGATGGCGCCCCGGCCGAGCGCGGCCAGCCGCTCGGCGTTCAGGCCGAACTGGCGCGAATACTCCTCGGGCGAGGGGAAGAAGCCGCCGCCGGCGCTGGACATGCGCTCGCGCTGGACGCGGAGCATCATGACGGCGTCGGGCCTGCGGGCCAGGACGTCGTCGAGCGTGTAGGAGACGTCGCACGGCCAGGCCTCCATGCCCACCGGCAGGGAGGGTCGGCGGGGCGACGAGCGTCACCCGCCCCCAGGAGGGCGAGCGGTCCGACGTTGGAGCGGGCCACCCGCGAGTGGAGGACGTCGCCGACGATCGCCACGTGGGCCCCGTCGAGGCCGGAGCCCTCCGGGGCCGCGAGGTCCGCTCCCCGGTGGAGGTGGCGGCGCAGCGTGAAGGCGTCCAGGAGGGCCTGCGTGGGGTGCTGGTGGGTGCCGTCGCCCGCGTTGAGGATCGGCACGTCGACTCCATCCGCAGTGGGCGAGCCGCTGCGGTGCGCCCGACGCCCTGTGGCGGACGATGAGCGCCTCGGCGCCGCTGGACACGATGGTCTGGGCGGTGTCCTTCAGGGACTCCCCTGGAGAGGAGGACCCTCCGGCGGAGAAGGAGATGACGTCGGCGGAGAGCCTCTGGCCGCCGCCTCGAAGGATAGAGCGGGTGCGCGTCGAGTCCTCGAAGGCGGTCGCCACGGTGCGTCCGGCGCAGGACGGGCAGCTCTGATCGTGCGCCTCTGGGTGGCGGCCATGTGCTCCGGCGGTGTCCAGGAGCGAGGTGGCCTCGGAGCGCGAGAGGTCGCCGACCGCCAAGAGGTGGCGCATGTCAGGACTCCTCGATGCTCACGGAGTCGGCGCCGTCTTGGGGGATGAGGGGCGACGCGGACCCTCTCGAGCGCGAAGTCGGCGGGTTCTTGCCGACGTAGTCCGCGCGGATGGGGAGTTCGCGGTGCCCGCGGTCGGCGAGGACGGCGAGCTGCACCGCCGCGGGCCGGCCGATGTCCGCGATGGCTTCGAGGGCCGAGCGGACGGTGCGTCCTGAGTAGAACACGTCGTCCACCAGGACGACGACGGCGCCGTCGATCCCGCCCGCGGGGATGTCGGTGGGCTGCAGCACCTGGATGGGCTGGGGCGCGCAGGTCGTCGCGGTACATCGTGACGTCGAGGGATCCGGCTGACGTCCGCCCCGCCGGCCTCGGCCAGGGCGTCGCGGAGCCTGTGCGCCAGGGGACGCCGCGGGTGGGGATGCCCAGGAGGACGAGGTTCTCCGCCCCTGTTTCGCTCGAGGATTTCGTGCGCGATGCGCTTGAGCGACCGCGCGATGTCGTCGGCGTCCAACACCTGGCGGGTGCGCGCCTTCTGCCATGGTGGCCTCCTTTTCCGCCTCACGGGACGGTCTTAAAGAACGGAACTAAGGCGAAGTTCCCGGAACACATTATTCCACGCTCAGGGCCGCCCCGAAAACGGACACCCTTCCGGGCCCCTATTCGCCGGATGCGCCCGCCGCACCATCCGCCGGCCCCGCGCCGCCGGACAGGGGCGAGGCCGCGGGGTCTTCGCCGCAGGCGTCCGGGGACTCTCCGGCGTCCCGGACGGGATCCGATTTCCCCGGCGTTTCCCCCGGCGTTCCGCGCTTGCCGGGCGCCTTCGGCGTCCGGTGCGGTCCGCTCGCCGTCCGCGGCACGGCCGCGTCCCGATTCCTCGGGGGCCTCGGCGCCGGAGGGAGCTTCGCATCGGAGAGTGTTCTGCGTCGGAGGGACATCGGCTTCGGCGGGCGAGCCGCTCTGGGACGTCTCCCTCTCGCGGATGTCGGCGACGCGGTTGGAGGATGCCCGCGACGAATCCGACGGACCGGTCGGTGGAGAACTCGCGGGCGAGGGACGCCCATTCGGGGATCAGCTGGCCGCGCTCGGTGCCGATGTAGAGGAGCTCGGCCGTCCCCGCGCGGAGGATCGAGCGGTCGACCGCGTTCATGCGGGACATCGCCCAATCTCGCTGGAAGCCTCGACGATCGTGTCGACGTCGTCGATATTGCCCGCGTAGGCCTCGACGATCCGGGGCCGAACTGCCGATGGGCACCTGGGCGGTGGAGACGAGCTGCCTCTGGGCGAGCAAGTCGCGCAGCGAGTCCTCGTCGAGGAGCGACTTCTCGTCCGCCTCGAAGATGACGTCCAGAGCCCGGTTGCGCTGCTTGGTGCGAGAGGTGAAGCCTCTGCGTTTCCGATCGCCCTCGCCATCAGTCCGTCACGCGGGAGATGTAGTCGCCCGTGCGGGTGTCGACCTTGACCTTGTCGCCCTGGTTGAGGAAGAGCGGGACCTGTATCTCGTAGCCGGTCTCCAGGGTGGCGGGCTTGGTTCCCGCGTTGGAGCGGTCGCCCTGCAGCCCGGGCTCGGTGTAGGCGATCTCCAGGACCACGGAGGCCGGAAGCTCGACGAAGAGGATCTGGCCGTCGTGGGAGGCGACGATCGCCTGCTGGTTGTCCAGGAGGAAGTGCGCGCCGTCGCCGACGGTCTCGGGGCTGACGGGGATCTGCTCGTGGTCTCCATGTCCATGAAGATGAAGTCCGTGCCGTCGTTGCGCTAGGTACTGCATGTCGCGGCGGTCGACCGTGGCGGTCTCGACCTTGATCCCCGCGTTGAACGTCTGGTCGACGATCTTGCCGGACAGAACGTTCTTCAGCTGGTGCGCACGAAGGCGGGGCCCTTTGCCCGGCTTGACGTGCTGGAACTCGACGACGCTCAGAGCTGCCCTTCAGGTTGAGGACCATTCCGTTCTTCAGGGTCATTGGTGGTTGCCACGCGGCTCTTCTCTTCTCCCTTGCGCGCCACGCCAGCGCCGCCTTACAGGATAGCCTGTCCGCCGGGGAGGGCGAAGACGGTGGGATTATGGCGTGCGGCGCAGGCCTCGAGGCGATCTCCTCGACGACGTCGTCGATCTCCCGCCCGCTCATCGTCGACGACCGCGTCCGCGTACGCCTCGTACAGGGGCGCGCGGGCGGCCAGCTGGCGGAGGAGGATTCTGCGCGGCGAGGCGACGGAAGAGAACCGGGGCCCGTCGAGCCCGGCCCGCTTGGCAAGCGCGGCCAAGTTCGCCGTGAGGTAGACGGTTCGGGCGCCCCGGTCGCGCAGGCTGTCCAGGGCTCAGCGGACCGCCGCGAACTCCTCGTCCGCCGGGTCGTCTCCGAGGCAAGCCGAGCCCAGAGCGAGGATCCGGTCGTCGCCGTCCGCCATGCTCTCCAAGAGGGCGAGGGCCACCGCCGATTCGAGCGAGCGCAGGCGTGCAATCCCCGATTCGACGGCGATGGCGGACGCTGGGCCGCCCGTCGACCGCCTCGACCGCGGCCTCGACGGCGGCGAGACTGACGGCCGAGCCGGGCCGCGAGTCCCTCCGCGCATTCGGCCGCACGCGTCCCCGGCGGGCCGTAGAGGATCAGATTCACGGGGCGGGTTTCCCCGGACGCGCGTCGGGCCGGCCGAGCAGGTCGAGCACCCTCCTGGCCACGCGCCAGCCGGGCCCTCGTCCGACTCGACCGTGTAGCGCGCGCATCGGCGGTAGATGTCGTGACGTTCCCTCCACAGGGCCGCGAGCCTGCCTCCGGGTCCCCTCGCGAGGGGCGGGGCGTGGCGAGCCGGAGATCCGCCGGACGAGTTCGCCGTGCGCGACGTGGATGAACACCACGGGGTGGCCCGCCAGGGCGGCGCGGGTCGACTCGGCCAGCACCGCTCCCCCGCCCAGTGAGAGCACTCCGTCGAGATCCGTGAGGGCCTCGGCTATGCAGGCGGCCTCGACCGCGCGAAGCCTCCTCCCCCTCGCTGGCGAAGATCTCGGGAACCGTCCGGCCCTCGCGCTGGACCACGGGATCGTCCGAATCGGCGACCTGGCAGGCCAGAGCGGCCGCGACCAGGCGGCCGACGGTCGTCTTGCCCGATCCGGGCATGCCGATGAAGACGGCCTTCACGCTCATCAGCGCGCCCGGGATCGAGTCGAGGTATCCGCGCAGCGAAGCCCGCAGCGCGTCCATCGAGTCCCCGCCGAACTTCTCGACGAGGCACTCGGCGATGACCAGGGAGAGCATCGCCTCGGCGATGACGGCCCCGGGGACGACGGCGGTCGTGTCGCTTCTCTGATGCAGGGCGACGGCCTCCTCCCGGTGCGCGTGTCGATCGTGCGCAGCGCGCGGGGAACCGTGGAGATCGGCTTTGAACGCCAATCGGACCCTGATCGGCTCGCCGTTGGACGTATGCCCTCCACGCCGCCGGCGCGGTTGCTCAGGCGGCGCACGCGACCCTCCCGGCGCACCATCTCGTCGTGGGCCCGGCTTCCGCCGGGCGGCGGAGGCGAAGCCGTCTCCGATCTCGACCCCTTTGACGGCCTGCACGGACATCATCGCGGCGGCTATCCTCGCGTCGAGCCGCCCGAGCGGCGTCGCGTAGGTCCCCAAGCCCTGGGGGACGCCGTAGGCGAGGACTTCGACCACGCCGCCCAGGGTGTCGCCGTCCTTCTTGGCGGCGTCGATGGCCGCGACCATGGCCTTCTCGACGCCGGGGTCCAGGCATCTGACGGGGCTCGTCGAGGGCGCGTCCGCGTCCGCGGGGCCGGGAGAGCTCGGATCCGTCGGCGACGTCGCCGACGCTCACGACCCTGGAGAGCACTCGGATGCCGGCCGCCTGCTCGCCGATGGCGGCGGCTATGGCGCCGAGGGCCACCCTGGCGGCGGTCTCGCGCGCCGAGGCCCGTTCCAGGACGGGGCGGGCGTCGTCGAAGCCGTACTTGTTCATCCCGACCAGGTCGGCGTGGCCCAGGGCGCGGCTTGGTCAGAGACCGGTTCCGGGCGACTTCGCGCTCGTCGCCGGTGCCCGCGTCGACGAGCAGCGAGCCGGGATCGACGGGGTCGGGCGACATGACGGTCTGCCACCCTGGGCCATTCGGGTTGGCGATCTCCAGGGCTATCGGGGAGCCGATCGTCGTCCCGTGGCGGATCCCGGACAGGACGGTGAGCCGGTCGCGTTCGAAAGCCCTGACGCTCCGCCGTCGTGCCCTCGACGCCGTCTTGCCAGCGCGCCCTCGATGTCCGCCGTTTCGATCCTCAGGCCCGCAGGCGCCCCTCCATGAGCGCGACGAGGGCTCGCCCGTGCGACTCTCCGGCGGTTGACCATGCGAACATGCCGCCCACTGTCCCACGTTTGCCCTGCGCGGTCCCTCCCCTGACCAGATCCCCGGATTCCCGCCGGCCCTCGGCGCTTTCGACACTCGCCGGCCCTCGACCTTCGGAAGGCTCCGACGCCGGGCGCGTCCGCGGCGAGCGCCGACGTGTCCGGACGGGATCAGACGGCCGGCCCCGACCCGCTGACGGACCAGACCACCATGCCGATCCGACGAGCCACGGCCCCAGCGGAAGGGCGCCGCCCGGGTTCAGCCGCCCGGCGGCCGCATCAACGCGAGGGCGTGGGCTCCTGCGGCGCCAGACGCCGCCGAGGACGCGACGCCGGCTCGGGAGCGGCTGGCCGAGCCACGAGGCCGATGGCTCCGCACGGCTTCGCATCCCCTCGCCCCAGGCTCGTCGTAGCCGCGACAGCGTGAGGCGACTCCGATGGCCGCGGACGCGACGGCGCAGGCTCGGACGGCCTGACCGGGCCCCGACTCTCGAGCGCCGAAGCCCCGGCTGCGACCGCGGCGCACAGCAGGAGGGGATCAGGCAGAATCCGACGGACGAAGTCCACGTAACCGGCCAGGGCGAGGCAGCCCGCACCGAAGCTGGCCGCCGCGAGCCCGGCGTCGGCCCGCCGGACGACAGGGCCGGCGGCAGACCGAGGCGAAAGCTCACCGCGCTCACGAGGGAGGATCGCCACCGCATGACGGGGGCGACAGGCAGGACCGGAGCACTCGCTCCTTCGACCAGAGGGCATGCCTCCAGCGCGCGCGCCACGGCTCGGCCGTTCCGCTGTCCACAGGCGAGGCGCCGTCGTGACGCTGCGCGAACCAGACCTGTGGAACGGTTCGCGCACGCGTCGCGGCGCATCATCCGAAGGCAGGCGGGCCTGATGCGATGGCGATACCCGTCCTCAGGCGCCGTCCGGGCCACGTCCGCATCAGCCGCCCGGCTCCCAGGCTCGTCAGAGCCGGGCGGCGCGCATGGTCCGCATATCCGGCTCGCGGGAGGTCAGGAGACGCACCTGGGCGGCCACCGTGTGGAGGAGGATGGACGACCGGCCGACGCAGGTCCGCCCGCCCGAAGGCGCAGGCTCCGCGAATCGTGAGCTGCCCCGCTTCCCTCCTCCCACGCGGCGAGCGGGCGGTGGGAAGGTCGAGGCCCATGCGGTGGGCGACCGCGCCCGTCACGGCGTCGCGAGGGTTCGACGTAGGCGGTGATCGCCGCCTTCAACTGGGCGAAGGCTGCCAGCGCGCCCAGGCCTCCGGCTGAGCCGAGGACGGCGAGCTCGCCGCGGAGTCGTTCCCGGCCAGGGCCTCGCGCTGACGGCGACGATCCCGCCACCCGCGTGCAGAATGCGTAGGCTCGCGGGATTCCGGCGGCGAAGGCGAGGCAGTCCGCGCACCACGGCCGTCGTCAGTCCGTCGCCCGCGTCGGCGCGCGGAGGGTCCCGGCGAGCGGGGCCGTGGCGAAGCCCAGGCGTCCTCGCGCCAGGCGGCGAAGGCGGCGTCCAGGCCGTCGGCCACCGTGACGTCGACCGGTCCCGACGCGTCGAGGAGCCGGCGCTCCACAGCGTCGCCCGAACCGACCCAGACGACGTTCACCCTCCGGAGGACGCCGAGGCCGAGCCCCTTCTGGGCGCTGTGCTCGGCGCTCCAGGCTCTATGCTCCTCCACGTTGGCGTTGTGCTCGTCGTGGGTCCTCGGCGAACTTGGTCTCCCCGGTGGTCAGGTTGACGGTGACGAAATAGAGCCATTTTCCGTCCGCCGGGTTGATCACGCGCCTTGATGGCCGAGTCGCTGGAGGCGCCGATGGGCGAGGCGGGAGGCCTTCGTGGTTGTACGTATTGTGCAGGGGTGTCGCTTCTCCGGCTTGTGGATCTCGTCGGAGGAGGGGCGCCGCCTGTTGGTCTTGCCGAGCCCGTGAAGACACGTCGAGATCCATCTGAGCTTCTTCTTGACTTCGTTGGTGTCACGAGTCTGTTCTCGATGATCCGCGCGACCTTCCTCATGTAGTCGTCAGTTCTTCAGTGCTCGATCTCCTTGTCGACGATCGACGCCTCGTCGACGCACCTCCCACTGCTGGCGGGGACGTTGAGCGACTCCAACCGCTTGACGCGCTTGTCGATCACGTGGCCTTCATGGCGTCGACCGGCGTCTTCCCGCCTCGAAGCGAATAGGATCCGGGCAGGAACCAGCCTTCCGGATTCCCGTTGGCCTCGGCGGGCAGCCCGATGGCCGCCGAGTTGGCCGCGGCGGCTTTGACCTGGTCCTTCGTCGTCCCGAAGGAGACCGCCAGCCGGTTGAAAACCTGCTCTTTCGTGAATCCCACGAGGGACGGTGACGTTGCGGTCGGTCCTCAGCCCGCCGTCCAGGAGGGAGGATATCGCCGCGGAGGCCGATCATCCGCTTCTTCAGCCTACGGATCCCGGTTGGATGGTCGGGGCGCGGTGGTCCTTCCTGTGGCGTCGACGAATGCGCGCGGGTGGCGACCACCCCGGCCTTGACGAGGATGGTGCCCATTTCGGAGCCGCTGGCGCCCTCGGGTATCTCGACGGTCGTCTCGCCCGATCCCGGGCCCGTGTAATCGGAGGGGCCGGCCGAGTCGGTGAAGAATTCGGGGATGAAATATGTCGTCGTGCCGCTCAGGAACGCCACGGCGAGGGGCGAGGATGACCACGGGCGCCACCGTCTCGCGGCCGCGGCCGCCCTTGCGCGCCTTCTTGTGCGCGTCACGCTCTCTGAGCCATCCGTTCCGCCATGTGATTTTGCGGTCCGAGGCGCCAAGATCGTCAAGTAGATCGCTCATGTGTCTCCATCGCGGATACCAACGCCCTGCCCGGGTGCGGCGGTTCAGCGTTCCGTCTCCAATGCCGTGTTGAGAATAATACCAGCGGCAGCCTGGTCGACGATGTCGCGTTGTCGTTCTGATTTCGCGGCGGCCTCCGTCAGCGCGGCATGTGCGGCTGACCGTGGTGAGCCGTTCGTCGACCATGCGCACCCCTACGGGGGCGATCCTCGCAGGCGAGCTTGCAGGCCCAGGCTCGCGCTTTGGCCGCCGCACCTTCGCTGCCGTCCATGTTGAGGGCAGGCCCACGATCACCTCGATGGCGTCGCCTTCGCGGACGAGCTTCGCTACGCGCCGAATGTCGGACCCGTCGCGGCGGTACGTGGCGACCGGGGTGGCGAGGATCCCGTCGGGGTCGCACTGGGCGACACCGACTCGGACGTCTCACGTCGACCCCGATCCGCCGTCCGCGGCGCATCAGCCGAGTTCCGCCTCGAGCGTCTTCGCGCCTCCAGGAGCCTGGACGGATCCTGGCCCCTCCCTGGGCGATGTCGTCGCGGCCTCCTCCCCGCCCAGGGGTCTTCGAGACGAGGCGACGAGCCTTCCGGCCTGGCCCCCGCCTGCCTGGCGCCGGGAGGTCGTCGCCACGACAGACGACGGCGCCCGTTGACGGTGCCTCCGACCACCACGACGAGCCGGATCCGAATCGTCGATGCGGCCTCTGACGTCCGTGGCGACGGTCCGGACGTCGTCGCCGCTCGCGACTCGCCGAGCCCGGCCCAGTAGACGTCAGATCGCCCGACGCGTCTGGCGCCCTCCGAGATGTCGCCGACGCCCGCGGACAGCTTCTCGCGTCTGAGGGCGGCGATCTCCTCGGCGGACTTCAGGCGCGCCAGGGACGGCGTCGATCCGCTCCGGGCAGATCGTCGCGCGCGCGCCGACGATCCCGCCAGCTGCGACACGAGCGCGTGCTCCTGGCGCCGTAGGCGTGCGCCTTCGCCGACGAGGCGTCGACTCTGCGCACGCCGGAGCCGATGGAGGACTCTCCGAGGATGCTCACGAGCCCGATCTCGCCGGTTTCGCCGACGTGGGTTCCCCGCACAGCTCCTCACCAGTCATCCTCCGATGGAGACGACCCGGACGCGCTTCCCGTACTTCTCTGCCGAAGAGCGCCATGGCGCCGGCTGCGCGCTCCTCGAGGTCCATGACCTCGTCGGTGACCTCGAGGTTCTCGCGCAGGCGGTCGTTGACGTGGCCCTCGATCCCGGCGACGACGTCGGCGGGCACCTGCCGTCCGTGCCGGAAGTCGAAGCGCAGACGGGACGGCGAGTTCTCGGATCCGGCCTGCGTGGCCTGCTCGCCGAGGAACTCGTGGAGGACCTTGTGGATCATGATGCGTCGAGGTGTGCGATCTGGCGATCTGGCCGCGCCTGTCGACGTCGATCTGGGAGAAGGCCCTCTCCCCCACGGCGATCGTCCCCTCGCTGACGGTGCCGCGGTGGACGTGGAGCCCCTTGACGGGGGCCTGGACGTCGTCGACTCGCACGAGGCCGCCGCCTTCCACGCCGATGGTCCCGTGGTCGGCGAGCTGCCCGCCATCTCGGCCCAGAAGGGCGTCTGATCCAGGATCACGTCGACTTCGGCAGGAGCGGTGGCCGCCGGGACGGGGACGCCGTCGACGAGCAGCGCGACGATCCTGCCTTCGGCCGCGGACTCGGTGTATCCGAGGAAGCGCGTGGGCCCGCCGTTCTCGTCGAGGATCCCGTGGTAGACGGCCGCGTCGACGTGCCCGGTCTTCTTGGATCGGGCGTCGGCGCGGGCCCGGTCCCTCTGCTCCTGCATGAGACGGCGGAATTCCGCCTCGTCCACCGCGAGCCCCTGCTCGGAGGCCATCTCCAGGGTGAGGTCGATGGGGAAGCCGTAGGGTGTCGTGGAGGGCAAGGCGTCCTCGCCGGAGACGATCCTGTTCCCCTTAGAGGCTGTGGAGGCGGCGAGGTCGAAGATCTGGGTGCCGGCGGCCAGAGTGCGCCGGAAGGCCGCCTCCTCCTCGCCCGCCACCTGGAGGATCTGGTCGGCGTCGGCCTCCAGCTCCGGGTAGGACTCGGACATGGCGTCCCTGGAGACCGTCACGAGTCCGGTGAGCACTGCACTCGTCCACGCCCAGGGAGGCGGACGGAGCGCACGGCCCGTCGGATGAGCCGCCGCAGGACGTATCCCGCGGCCGTCGTTGCCGGGGCGTACGCCGTCGCCGATGAGCATGAGGGCAGAGCGGACGTGGTCGTAGCCACGCACGGCGCACGTCGTCCTGGGCGTCGGCCCCGTATTTCTTCCCGGTGATCTCCTCGGTCGCCGCGATGACGGGGAAGACCTCGTCGATCTCGTACATGTTGGCTTTGCCCTGGAGGAGGTAGGCGATGCGCTCCAGGCCGGCGCCGGTGTCGATGGCGGTCTGGTCGAGCTTGCCGACCAGTTCGAAGTCGTGGCCCTCTCCTCGCCCCTGACGAACTCTGTCGAAGACGAGGTTCCAGATCTCCAGGAAGCGGTCCCCTGCGCGTCGGCGGCCGGGCCGCCGTCCGCCGTAGGGCGGGGCCGCGGTCGTAGTGGATCTCGCAGCAGGAGCCGGCCGGCCCGGGCTGGCCGGTGGACCAGGAGATGTCCTTGAAGGGGAGCTTCTGGATGTGGTCGGCCGGCAGAGCCGACGACGCTGGTCCAGTGGTCGTAGGAGACCTCGTCCTCCTCCCAGATGGTCATCCACAGGCGGTCGCCGTCGAGCCCGTAGCGCCTTCGGCGACGGGCGAGGTCAGCAGGCCCCAGGCCAGGTCGATGGCGCCCTCCTTGAAGTAGTCCCCGAAGGAGAAGTTGCCGTTCATCTGGAAGAAGGTGCCGTGGCGGGTCGTCTTGCCCACGTTGTCGATGTCGTTGGTGCGGATGCACTTCTGCACCGAGGCGGCCCGGGGCCACGGAGCCGGCTCGGTGCCCAGGATGTAGGGGATGAAGGGAATCATGCCGGCGACCGTGAAGAGGATCGACGGGTCGGGCGAGACGAGAGGCACCGACGGAGCGATATGGTGGTTGTTCTTCTCGAAGTAGTCGAGCCAGCGTCGACGGATCTCAGCGGTACGCATATCTTTTGTGTGCCTTAATGACGGTGAATGTGTCGCGATACCAAGAACGCGCCCGTGGGGGCGCGTCGCTCTGCTCGATTCAGCGCGAGTAGTGCTCGACGACCATCTGGACGTCGCAGATCACGGGGACTTCGGCGCGCTTGGGGCGGCGGACCAGTGTGAAGCGCAGCTTCTCCAGGTCCACGTCGAGGTAATCAGGGGACCCTGCGGGAGGACGTCGCGGTGCGCGCCCTGGGCCGCGACGTGGAACTGGGGGACGCCTGGGAGCGCGGCTTGACCTGGACGACCTGGCCGGGCCTGACCCGGTAGGAGGGGCGGTCGACGATCTTCCCGTCGACGAGCAGATGGCGGTGACGACGACCTGGCGGGCCTGGGCGATCGTGCGGGCGAATCCGGCGCGCAGCGCCAGGGGCGTCAGGCGCATCTCCAGGAGTTCGACGAGGTTCTCGCCCGACAGGCCCTCCGCTCGGCGGGCCTCCTCCACACCGCGCTTCATCTGGGCCTCGCGGATGCCGTACTGGGCGCGAAGGCGCTGCTTCTCCTTCAGGCGGACGGAGTAGTCCGAGTCCTTGACGCGCCCGCGGCCGTGCTCGCCCGGGCGGTAGGAACGGCGCTGCATGTACTTCTCAGCCTTCGGGCTGAGGGGCGATGCCCAGTGCGCGCGACTGGCGCACGAGCTTGCGGGAGCGATTGCCCGACATATGCTTCTCCTGTCGATGCTCTCATGCGCGGCCCGCGGGCTGCGGGGCCACTCGTCTGGCTAAGGCCCCAGGTTTCTCGAATGCCGCCCGGATGGGCAACCCTGAGAGTCTATCAGGTATCGCCGTCGAGTATCTCCGGATCCTCGCCAGGCGCTGCGTGATCTGCGACTCGAAGCCCCTCGTCGTCGGCTCGTGGTACCTGGCGCCCTCCAGCCCCTCGGGCATGAACTCCATGGGCGCCACGCCCGCCTCGTAGTCGTGGGCGTACCTGTAGCCGGCGCCGTGCCCCAGGTCCGCGGCTGAGGCGTAGTGGCTGTCACGGAGCGCCTCCGGCACCGGTCCCGCCTTGCCCGCCCGGACGTCCGCCAGAGCCGCGTCGATCGCCGTGTAGGAGCGGTTGACTGGGGGCCGTGGCCAGGTGGACGACGGCCTCGGCGAGGATGATCCGCGCCTCGGGCATGCCGACGAGGCCACCGCCTGGGCGGCGGCGGTGGCGGTCTGGAGGGCCGACGGGTCGGCCATGCCGACGTCCTCGGCGGCGCTGATCATCATGCGGCGCGCGACGAGCGCGGATCCTCCCCGCCCGAGCATCCGGGCGAGGTAGTGGACGGCGGCGTCCACGTCGGAGCCGCGGATCGACTTGATGAAGGCCGAGACGACGTCGTGAGTGCTGGTCGCCCGACCGGTCGTACCTCACGGCCGCCGTGTCGGCCGCCCTGGGTGACGTCCGCCAGGCCGATGCGCGAGCTCCCCGCGACTTCGCCCCCTCGGCCGCCGCCTCCAGGAGGGTGAGGATCGCCTGCCGTCGCGCCCGGCGATGCGCACGAGGTTGTCGAGGCGTCGTCGTCGACGGCGAGGCTCCCGCCGAAACCGCGCTCGTCTTCGAGCGCCCGGGCGACGAGGGTGCGGATGTCGCCGTCCGTGAGCCTCTGAGCGTGACGAGGAGGGGAGCGCGACAGAAGCAGCGAGACGACCGAGAAGGACGGATTCTCGGTGGTGGCGGCCACGAGCGTGACCCAGCTGTTCTCCACCGCGGGCAGGGAGGGCGTCCTGCTGGGCGCGGTTGAAGCGGTGCACCTCGTCGATGAAGAGGACGGTCTCCCTCCCGTTCGCGGCCAGGCGCTGGCGCGCCGCGGAGATGACGGCCCGCAGGGTCCTTCCACCCCGCCGAGACGGCCGAGACCTCCTCAGTGCCGGGCCGCCGGCCCTGGCGATGAGTGAGGCGAACGTGGTCTTGCGGTGCCCGGAGGCCCCCACAGGAACACCGACGACGGCGCCCCGCCCTGCGCCTCGACGAGGCGGCGCAGCGGCGAGCCCTCGGCGAGCAGGTGATCCTGGCCCACGACCTCGTCGAGAGTCCGCGGGCATCCTGGCTGCCAGGGGCCGCCCGCCCGTCGGGGATTCCGGAGTCGTCCGTTCCCACCGCGTCGAAAAAGGTCCATGGCGCCATGCTATCGGCAGGGGTCCGGCGCTATCGAGCGGACTGCCGGCGGCGTCCGCCCGGCGAACCTATGCTTCATACTATGAGAAACGTTCACGACCCCTCCCTCGAACGGGTCGTCGTCGTCGCGGGAGCATCAACTCCAGACCCGGCCACGCACCCGCGACCACTGGTTCCTGGCTGATGCGAGCCGTTCCGGCCGTCGAGATGGTGGACCTGCCCGACCCGCCTGCCGGACGCCGCCGCATGGATTTCGGCCGCGGCCGAGACGATCGGCTCGCTCTCCCTGAGAACGGCCGTCGTCACGCACAGCCTCGGCGGCATCACGGGGCTGCGGGCCGTCCAGCTCCTGGCCGAGCGCTGGGCGGGATCGCCGGCTGAGGCGCCTTCGCTGGGCGCCTTCGTGGCGGTGGCGCCGTTCGCCTCGACCCTCCCCGACACCGGCGAGGACCACCTGGACCGGTTCATCGCCTCGAGCCTGGGCGGATTCCTCTCGGGAATGGCCGTTCCGCACCCGCGTCTTCGGGAAGGCGACCGTGATCCCACTCCGACGACGATCGGCTCGTGCCTCCCGCTAAGTCCGAGGAGTTCGCGGCCGCGATCGGCGCCCGGACCGTCGTGGTCCCCGGCGCCGGGCACTTTCCTGGCATCGGACGGCGTAACCGCCCCGCCCGAGGTGGTCGACGCGCTGCGAGCGGCCGAGCGGAGAAACGGCCTGACGGCCTGACTGCGGGAGACGGGCCGCGACCGGCGGCGACCTGCCCGACCCTTCGAAAGGCCTCCTCGCGACCCTCGTGTACTCGCCGGATCGCCCGGTCTCGCAGAGCGATCTCCTCGCCCTCTACGGCTCGGGTCGGGTGGTCGAGCTACACTCGGGACCCCGCCGGGCTGCACCGCGCCGTCGCCGGCTCCCTGTAGCGGATGGGGCGTGGGACGGCCGGAGCTCGTCGGCCTCGTCCGCGCCGTCGGCGACGACGCCTCGATCGCCTCACGTACAGGACGTCCTCGTCCGCCCGGACCGCCAGCGCTGAGGCATAGGCGCCCTGCCTCTGCCGCGGCGGCTGGAGCGCTCGCGCACGTGCGCCAGCTGGTCCTCATCGCCGACGACGAGGAGAAGACGGCGTCCTCACCGAAGCGCGGGACTGACGGATCTGGCGGACGGGGCGCCGCGCCTTCGTCCGCTTCCCGCCCTGCCGGCGGCGCGGGCCTGCGCGCCATGACTCCCCGGGCGCACTGCACGAGTTCAAGCGGACAATGGCAGGGCGACTCCCCGGGGACGCAGGCGGCGGCTGTCGATCAGGATCGCCTGACATCTGCCGGCGGCGACACCGAGCGGGCCCCGGGTCGGCCGGCCCGGCTTCGGCCACCTCGCGGCCCGGGCCTGGAGGCGGCGCGGTCAGTCGCCCAGGGCGGCTATGGCCTCGGCGCTGGCGGTGGCGGCCTCGTCAGATCCACTCGGGGATGTCGCCTCCCACGTAGGGGGCGCACCAGGCCGTAGGGGCACATGTGGGTGGCGGTCACGAGCAGGGCCGTGCGGCGTTCGTCGACCTGGCCGTAGCGGCGGCGCACCAGGTCGCTGCGGACGGCGTTGATCTCGTCGTTGAGGGTGGCGACCTCCTCGCGGTAGGACTCCGGGGCCACCGGAAGGAGGGCCGTCTGCTCGGAAGAGGGTCATCCCAGGCGTCCAGGGATGGTCGTCGCGGCAGAACTCGGGGATGTGACCGGCCGCCGCCAGGACGGCTCTTCCGGGCGTCCGTGTGCGGCAGGCCTCCATGAAGCCCGCCTGGAAGCGCCGGACGGAACGCAGCCACAGGCCGACGAACAGCTCGGTGTGGATGAGAAACGATGGTAGATCGACCCGTCAGGGGCACCCGCGATGTGTCCGACCTCGGAGACGGACGCGTCGCGGCCGTGCTCCAGGATGGCTTTCGCGGCGGCGTCCAGAAGATCGTTCTGTGCAATTTTGCGGGCCTGGCCATGGCAAACCAGTGTAATATACTCACGGCATGAGTTTTTAGAATAAAGGATCTGTAGCTTTCGCCTCGTCTCCCGGCCCGACCGGGCGGGCGCCGCAGCGCTGGGCGAAGGCAGCCTGCTGGACGGCCTTCTCAGCCCGCTTCCCTCCGCCTCGCTGGCGCATCGCCATGCTCGCCGGCGCCGACACCGGATTCGCCGAGGCCGCCCTCACTGTTCGAAAGCGTCGGGGATCGCCCACGTTCTCTGCCCTCGACGCTTTGCAGATCTCAGCCGCGGCGCTCTGCCTGGGGCCAGTGCTACGGCTGAGCGAAGAGTCCCGCAGTGGGTGCCGCGACTGGGCGGGAGATCATTCATCGCCGCCCTCGCAGTGACCGTCGGCGGCGCAGGGGCATTCGCCCCTTTCATCGTCGTCGGCGAGATCGCCGTGCAGATCATCGGCGTGAGCGCGGGGCATGGGACGGCTGACGCCGATGGCGGGCATGAACGCGGCCAGCGCGCGGCTCTGATCGCCGCCCTACACCCCGCGGCTCTATGGCCGTTCAGCTGACCGTCGGGCCTCGTCGGCTACTGGCGCCGGCGCGCGCCCGAGTGACCGCGGCGAGGGCCTCGCGTCGGCGAGGCGCGAGCCTCCCGCGCCCGCGGGTCCAGCCTGTGCGGGAGGTGGAACCGGGTCCCGCCCCGCTGGACGAGCGCCGCCGACGCCCCTGACGTCGAAGGGACGCCGGAAGGCCCGCCTCCCGGCTACTGCGCCGCCCCGGCCTTTCCGGTCTCGGCGTCTCGCTCGGCGTCTTTGGGCTTTGGCGTCCTCCCGCTTCTTTGCGCCTGCGCGGTGATCGGTGCAGGCGCGTCCGTGAGAGGATCCCAGCCGGCGCCGATCTTCGGGAAGGCGATGACGTCCCGAATGGAAGGAGCGTCGCTCAGAGCGAGACGATGCGATCCCATCCGAAGGCGATCCCGCCGTGGGGCGGGGCGCCGAATTTGAAGGCGTCGAGCAGGGAAGCCGAACTTGGCTCTGCGCCTCGGCGGAGAGCCCCATGACTTCGGAACACCCGCTCCTGCACATCGCGCCTGTGGATGGGATCGACCCGCCGCCGATCTCGTTCCCGTTGCACACGATGTCGTAGGCGTAGGCCAGTGCGTTGCCGGGGCCGGCGTCGAGCGAGTCGAGCCATTCGGGCTGGGCGAGAGTGAGGCGTGGGTGGACGGCCGTCCACGCCGAATGCCCGAGTGCGACGTCGCCCTCCGCGGCTCGCCGCGCCCGAGGGATGAACAGCGCGTCCACGACCCACGTGAACGCCCACGCCTTGGGGTCGATGAGGCCGCAGCGTTCGCCGATCTCCAGGCGCGCGGCGCCCAGCAGCTCGCGCGAAGCGGTCGGCTCTCCGGCGGCGAAGAAGACGCAGTCGCCGGGCTCGGCCCTCGACCTTTTCGGCCAGCCCGGCGCGCTCGGACTCGGAGATGTTCTTCGCGACCGGGCCGCCCAGAGTGCCGTCGTCGGCGACCGTCACGTAGCGAGGGCCTTTTCGCGCCGCGGGCCTTCGCCCATTCCTGCCACTTGTCGAAGGTTCGGCGCGGCTGCGAGGCCGCCGGTGGCATGACCACCGCCCCCACGTATTCGCTCTGGAACACCCTGAACGGCGTGTCCTTGAAATACTCGGCGAGGTTGACCAGTTCGCATCCGAAGCGCAGATCGGGCTTGTCGGACCCGTAGCGTTCCATCGCGTCGGCGTACGTCATGCGCGGGATCAGTTTTCAGCTCGTAGCCGACGAGCGCCCACACCTCGCGCAGAACGCCCTCGGCGACGGCGATGACGTCGTCCTGGTCGACGAAGCGACATCTCGACGTCGAGCTGGGTGAACTCGGGCTGGCGGTCGGCGCGGAAGTCCTCGTCGCGATAGCAGCGGGCGATCTGATAGTAGCGCTCCATCCCGCCACCATGAGCAGCTGCTTGAACAGCTGGGGCGACTGCGGCAGCGCGTACCACGAGCCGGGGGTTGAGCCGGGCGGGGACGAGGAAGTCGCGCGCGCCCTCCGGCGTGGAGCGGGTCAGGGTCGGGGTCTCGACCTCGACGAAGCCTTCGGCGTCCAGGACACGCCGCGCAGCCTGGCTGACCTGGGCGCGCAGCCGCATGCGCGCGCTGCATCGAGGGCCCAGCGCAGGTCGAGGTAGCGGTAGGCCAGGCGGGCCTCCTCCCTACCTGCCCGGAGTCCTCGGCGTGCTCGGAGACCTGGAAGGGAAGGGCGCGCTCGGGTTGACGACGGCGACGTCCTCGGCCTCCACTTCGACCTCCCCGTGGCCAGGGATGGGTTGGCGTTGCCTCCGGGCGCTGCGCACGACGCCCGTCACCCGGATGCAGTATTCGTTCCTGAGTTCGTGGGCGACCTCTGCGGATCGTCGCCTGGGCGATGCCCGAGAGTCCCGGACGTCGATGAAGGCGATTCCGCCGTGGTCGCGACGGCGATCGACCCACCCCGCGAGGGTGACGGTCGAGCCGATGTCCTCGGGCCGGAGCGAGCCGGCCATGCGCGTGCGAAGCACGTGTACCTCTTTTCGATCTGGACCGCTAGACGGGCGGTCGTCCGGCCCCGCCAGACGAGCGGCGGCCATTCGAACATGCTAGTCCCGCCGAGGGGCGCCGCCCGGCCGACGCCCGCAAACGCCGCGATCGTCACACTCCGCGTGCGAGGGACGCCGGCCTCTGGAAAAATTCCCTCGTCGCGATTGGAGGGTGCGAACATGGACGAGCCGGCGAGCGAGCCGATCCGCGGGAGGCGGGCGCGCACGGAGCGGATGAGCCAGGAAGGCCCGGCGGGCGCGGGTCGGAACGGGGCGGCCTCGAATCGCCCGGAGGACCCGGCGGGCGCTGCCGGCGGCGTCGCGGGCGGGACGGCGGGCACGGGGCCGTCGTACGTGGACCGCGCCACGGAACGCTTCCTCCTGGTCATCTCCGTCAGCGTGATCACGGCCGTGGCCTTCGAGGCCGTCGCGGGTGGGGAACCGCCATGCCACTCGTCGCCCTCGCGGCCGCACGGGCTCAACCTGGCACGCGGGTGGCGATGGGCATCCCGTTGGCCGCGCAGTCGTCACGACCGCCTTCGCGGGCCTGTGGTGCGACGCGAAGTCGCCCTCAGAGCTGCCTCCACCTGGGCATCGGCGTGCTGTCGGCGGGGCTCGTCGTCTGCACCGCCGCGCCGAACATGCCGGTCTTCGTGGTGGGGCGGGCCGTTCAGGGGCCTGGGCGCGGGCATGTGCGTCGTCCCCTGTACGCGATGGTCGGCTCGAGCGTGAGGACCGAGCGCCAGTCCTCGATCTTCGCTTCGCTGTCGGCGGCTTGGATCGTGCCGTCCCTCGTCGGGCCGGGGATCGCGGGCTTCCTGGTGGAGCACGCCTCATGGCGGCTGGTCTGGAGCCGTCCCGGCGCTCCTGGCGGCCGCCTTCCCGGTCGTGGTCGCAGGCACGCGGCGGATCCCTGCGGACCCACGGCCCCCGGCCGCTCACGGGGACGGGGCGCATCCTCTTGCCGGCGGCCCGGCGCGGAGCGGCCGTGGCGACCCTGCAGATCCTCTCGGGCGTGGGATTCGGGCGGCTTGACCGCGTGGGTCTACGCCGCGGCGAGGGCGGCCGCCGCCGCGACCTTCGCGTGCGTGCGCCCGCTGCCGCCGGGGACCTTCGCGCTGCGGTGCGGCCTGGCCTCCACGGTAGCTCGTGCGCGGCATTGTCTCGGGCGTCTTCATCGGGATCGAGGCCTTCCTGCCCCTCCTGCTCAGGGCGAAGTCCACGGATGGTCGCCGACTCCGGCGGGGCTCATCCTCACGGTCGGCTCGGTGACGGGGCCCTCGGGTCGTGGATCCACGGACGCGTCGTCTCGCCCCGGCTGACGCGGCGCCTTCCGGCCTTCGCCGTCGCATGCCAGTTCGCGGGCGTCGCGCTGGTCGCCCCCGGCTCGTTCGCGGCCGTCCCAGCGGGTTCGTGGTCGCGGGCTGACGCTCGCCGGCCTGGGGATCGGGCTCGTCTTCCCGGCGATGTCCGTGCTGGCGCTGGCCATGACGCCGCGGGACCGCCACGGCGCCACGTCCTCGGCCATCCAGCTCGCCGACACCCTCGGCGCCGCATCTCTGCGTGGCCGTCGCCGGCCCTCGTCTACACCGCGATCCTGCCCCTCCCGGCAGGCGGCCTTCGCCGTGGCGATCGGAGCGCTCGCCCTCATCCTGGGCGCGGCCCTCGTCGCCGTGCAGGAATCCGCCCGATTCCGGGGTCTGGAGGAGGCGGAGCTGGCCTCGCGCGGCCAGGGGCTCCGGGGACGATCGGTAGGAAGCGGTCGACGGTTCCTCGTCGGGCGCCTTCCCGCAGAAGCGGCGGGAAGGCGGGCGGCCCGGCGGGCTCGTGCGCAGCGGCCGCGCGAACGCACGATCCGGTCGCCGTGCTCCGCGGAGGCAGCGGAGCCTGCCAAAAGCGTGGTCTACGCCGGCCGGAAAACCACGGCGCTCCGCGGAGGCCGCTGACCCCTCGCCTCCCACCACGGGTGGTGTGGAGACGTCACGGACGGTTCGCGTCCCGTTCCGCGGGCGGGACAACTAGACTTTGCGAGGCGCGCGGGCGCCCCAGCTGATCGCCTGGAGGACATGGGGCGAACGCGTAGTGTTGTCAGGTTCCTCGGCGCGTGCTGGCTCGACACAGGTGGATCAATGACCGAACGCACCACGCCCTCTCACGACCCTCGCCGCACAAGAGCGAGGGCACGACGTCAACGCGAGCGACCGTGACTTCGCCGACCTCGGCCTGCCCTGAGGACCTCTCGCGCCGTCACGGACCTCGGCTTTCGCCTCCCCACGGCCGTCCAGGCCTCGGCCATCCCGCTGCTGCTCGAAGGGCGCGACGTCGTCGGCGTGGCGCAGACGGGCACGGGCAAGACGGCGGCCTTCGCCCTCCCGCTCCTGGCGCACATCGACGCGGACGACCCCGGGTCCAGGCCCTCGTCCTGACCCCACGCGCGAGCTGGCCATGCAGGGGGCAGAGGCCGTCGAGTCCTTCGCCTCCCGGTCGCGGGGCCTGGACGTCGTGGCCGTCTACGGGGCTCCCCCACGGCCCGCAGCTGCGCGCGCTCGAGCACGGCGCCCAGGTCGTGGTGGGGACGCCGGGCCGCATCATGGACCTCATGGACCGCGGCGCCCCTGCTCCTGGACGCCGTGCGGTACTCGTCCTCGACGAGGCCGACGAGATGCTGCGCATGGGCTTCGCCGACGACGTCGAGACCATCGCCTCCGATCTGCCCGCCGAGCGGATCTCCGCCCTCTCTCGGCGACCATGCCCCGGCTATCCGCCGGGTGGCCGAGCGCCACTCCGCGACCCCGAGGAGGTGACGATATCGCGCCCGCGACGACGGTCTCCACGGTCCGGCCAGACGTTCGCCGTCGTCCCCGAGCGGAACAAGGTCAGCGCCCTGGCGCGCGTGCTGGCGGTCACCGAGGCCGACGCCGCCTCGTGTTCGTGCGCACGCGCTCGACGGCCGAGGATCTGGCCGTCGAACTGGGGGCGCGGCGTGGCGAGCGCCGCGCTGTCGGGGACGTCGTCCAGAAGGAGCGGGAGAAGCTCGTGGCGCGGCTGCGCGAGGGCACGCTGGACGTCCTGGTGGCCACCGACGTCGCCGCGCGGGGCTGGACGTGGAGAGGATCGGCATCGTCGTCAACTTCGACGTGCCGCGCGGGACTGACACCCTACGTCCACCGCGTGGGCCGCACGGGTCGGGCCGGCCGCTCGGGCGAAGCTCTGACCTTCGTGACGCCCAAGGAGCGTCCGCGGCTGCGGCAGGATCGAGAGGCAGACGGGCTCGCGCATGGAGCAAGTCGAGCTGCCCACCCTGGCCGAGGTCTCCAAGCTTCGCGCCGAGCGCACGATCGACCGGGCGATCGCCCGGCACGCCAAGGGGCGCCTGTCCGTCTACCGGGACGTCCTGCGCTCCCTTCGAGGCCGCCCAGGCCGAGGCCGCCGAGCCGCTGCCGCAAGACGAGCTCCCTCGTCTCCCTCCTGGCCCTGGCCGTGCGCGACCAGGGGCCCGTCGCGGGCGAGGAGCCCGAGAGGCTGACCGTCGACGTCTCCCCGAACAGGGGCGAGGGCCGCCGGCAGCAGGACCGCGGGCCGCACCAGCGCAGGCCCCTGGACAACGCCGTCCGGTACCGCGTAGAGGTCGGCCACAGGGACAGGGTCAAGCCGGGCGCGATCGTGGGCGCCCTGACCCACGAGGGCAGGGCTGCGCGGGTTCGGATCTGGGGCACATCGACATCTCATCCCACGTTCTCCTCGTGGAGATCGAGGGTCCCCGACCGCCGAGGCGCGCGAGGCGCATCTTCGCGGCGCGCGTGTCGGGACGCGCCCCTGCGCATCACGGAGGACCGCGGCCCCGGCGGACGGGCCGACGGAGAGGGCCGCTCCCATCGGCGGAAGAACACGCACTTCAAAGACGACGCCCGCAGCAATGGCCGGGACGCCCACCGCTTCGATCGCGAGGGCAGGCGCGAGGGCCGGCATCCGCGGTCCGAAGGCCGCCCTCGGCGGTGAGCCGGATGGCAGGCCGTTCCCCGCGCGCTCGCCCGTCCGACCGGGCCGACGGGCCGCCGGATGCGGCACTCGAAGTGGCCGTCCGAGTCGCCCGGCTGGTCGGGCGGGCCGGCCGGACGGTCCTCGTGGGCGTCGACGGGCGGTCGGGGTCGGGCAAGACAAGTCTCGCCTCGAGGTCGCCGCCGTCCTGGAGGGCCGGGCGTCGCCGTGGCCCTCGCCGAAGTCGAGGCCTTCGTCCCGGGCTGGGACGGGCTGGCCGACGGCGTGCGGCGCGGTGGCCGAGCGGCTCCTCGCCCCGGTCCGGGACCGGGGATGGGCCGAGCTGGCCCCGTGGGACTGGCATGCGGGCCGGTGGTCGCCGCCCGCGAGGATCCCCGCGGGGCTGCGCGGACGTCCTCCTCCTGGTCGGCTGCGGGTCGACGAGCGCTCCCTGCGCGCCCCTTCTCGACGTGTCGGTGTGGCTCGACCTCGACGAGGGCGAACGGCGGCGGCGCGTGACCCGCCGCGAGGGCGACCCGGGAGCCTGGTGGCGGACGTGGGGCGCGTCAGGAGGGCCTGCTCCTGGCCGAACGCGACTCGGCGCGCCTGGCGGACGTGCGCATTGCGCCGACGGCTCGGCGGGACAGCATCGGCCTCGGCCTCCGCGGCCGACGAAAAGGCGCCGGTCGGCCATCCCGTGACCGGCGCGCAAAGCGATCGGCCTCCGCGGCTCTCGGCTGACGGATAGGGCGGCGAAACCGTCTCGACCCCGCTGCCGGCCGGCTCTCCGGCTGCCCAGGCCGGCTAAGCCCGCGGGCCGATGCGCCGGTGCGAACGGCGGCGCCGGGGCGTGCGACAGGCGCACCGTCGGCTGGCCGGCGCGAACAGGGGTGTGGGGCGCGACGGCGCGCAATCCGGCGGTCCGGTCATGCGAACAGTGCCTCGCGGGCCGGTATCGGTCTATAGTCTGACATCATGGAGCAGCGGGCGGTTCTCTCAAGCATGATCAGCTGAACGTGCTGGACACGTGGTACATGGTCGAGCAGTTCAGCCCGCCGCCGATCCCTCGCCGACCCGGCAGCGAATCCCCGGGTGCCCCGCCGCAGGAGGCGGACGGCGACGGGCGCCCCGGAGCCGGGGCGCCCGTCCATCAGGTGATCGACTGGCGGGCGGGCGAGGACCTGCCGTGGGACGTTCTCGTCCCGCCTCGTCAGCGGGGCGGAGGCTCGCCGGCGGCGAAGCCCGAGACGTGCGGGACGCAGACGGCGATGCCGCCGTCGGCGAAGGCCGCGTCCCGCCCCCGCGGCGGGCGGGAGGACGCGGCGCTACGAGTGGCGCCACACGTGCTTCCTCGGCTGTTACGCGATCGAGGACGTCTACAGGGGAGCTCCAGGGCGTCTTCGACGACGACGGCCCCCGCACCTCCCGCGCCGCCGGGACCGGGGCCTGCGCGGTCGTCGAACTCGACGGTTCCGGGCGCCTCCGGCCGAGAGCCGTGGGCCTGTCCGCCGCGCTGTGGGGCGTCGGACGGGCGAAGGACCCCGGCTGCGACGACCCGACTGGCTTCTGGGATTCCATCGGGCGGAGAGAGCCTTCGCGGAAAGGGTGGCGGAGTTCGCGGCCGGCCGTGCGGCGTCCAGGGACGGATCCGGAGGGCGATCCTCACGGCGACGTCCCGTCCTCCCTGCCCCTCGATGCGGACGGGCTCGGCCGGCTCGTCGCCCTGGCGCAAGGCGGCGGGCGTCCGGGCATCCCCGGCTGGCCGCGCAGGCGGTGCGCATCGAGACGAGGCGCGTCGCCGCGGACGTGGACGCGACGGCTGGGCCCGGGCGGGCCGTCCGCTCGACCCTGGTCAACGGCTTCGTCCTGGGCGAGCTGCTCGACGTCCGCGAGAGCCTGGAGGACGACGACATAGGCGACGCCCTGTGGCAGTTCCTGGCCCCGCGCGGACGATCAACACGGCGCAGCGAAGCGACGTGCGCGGACACCCCTGGAAGGTCGACGCCCAGCTCTCCGCCGCCCGCATACCGTTCGGCCGCTGGCCGGCGGACCCGGACCGCCACCTCACGCGCGGCCAGCAGTTCGCCGTCAACCAGGCGCTCCTCGACATCGACAAGCACGGCGACCTGTTCGCCGTCAACGGCCCAGCAGGAGGCCGAGAGGACGGTGCTGCTCCGGGAGATCGCGGCGGGCAACGTCGTCGAGCGGGCGCGGCGCCTGGCCAGACTGACCGATCCTCGGAGCGCCTTCACGGGAGGCCCTCTCAGGTGGAGGGACGACGGGGCGGGCGCACCCGCACGATCCGCCGGCTCGCGCCCGGAGTTGACCGGCTTCGAGATGGTCGTCGTCGGCGCCGACGACGAGGCGGCCGAAGCCTCGCCAAGAGCCTCTCGATCCTGGGAGGCGCCGGGCAGCGACGCGCCGGCGGGGGATCCGGCGACCGCGACGAAGGAACGCCCGGGGAGCGAGGAGGGCTCCGACGCCGCCCGCGGGGAAAGCGCGGCGGGGCCGCATGGGGCCCTTTCGCCGCGTGCCTGGAAGGGGACCGTGAGAGGTTCGGCGAGGCCTTCCGGCTCGACGTGCTCGCCGACCGCGAGCGGCAGCCGGAGGCCTGCGCACGCATGGCACAAGGCCCGGGAGGAATTCCTCCGCGCGGAGCAGCACGCGCAGGCCCTGCTCGAGACGCAGGGTCGAGGCGGACAATCGGCGGGTGGTCCACGTCGAGCTGCCCGGGCGGATGGCCGACGAACGGAAGGCCATCGCCGCCGCGACCGCGCAGATGCGCGATGCCGAGCAGGCGGCCGTCCAGCTGCGGGACCGCCGCGACCGCGCCGAACACGACCGTCGAGACCTGGAGGGCGGCTCGCCGAACTCGACGCGCAAGGCCCCGGGCCGTGGGCGACGCTGCGCACGATCGGCTCGGCGCACCGGCGGTGGCGGAGCCGGCGCCGCGAGCTGTCCGCGAGTCTGAAGGCCGCCGCCGCGCACGCGAGGACCGCCGCGCAGGCTCGCCGGGAAGCCGACAGGAAGGTCGCGGACTGCGCCGCCCGTCTGAGCTCGGCGCTGCACGCCCTCCAACGCCTGCGCAGATCGGCTTCCCAGATCGCTGTCGAATGCGCGAAGGACGGGGAGTCCTTCGGGCGGGCCTACCCGCTGGACCTCTCGGCCGGCGACGCCGCGCGCGAGCAGGCTCCCTGGCTGGACGCCGAGGTGGACGCGGCGCGGTCGGATCTGTTCGCGGCGGCGGTCAGGGCTCCACGAGGCCTTCGTCTTCGCCGGCGGCTCGGACGTGCGCCGGGGGATGGCCGCCGCGGCGGACGTCGTGGCCGGCGAGACCGACGGCCTGACCGAGCCGGTCCTCCTGGCCGCCTGGCAGCTGTTCTTCCTCGCCGTTCCGGTCGTCTCGGCGACTTTCGCCTCGACGGGAAGGATGTTCGCCGGGCTCGGCCGGGAGGCGCTCGGGTGATGTTCATCGACGACGCGGGCCGGATCGCGCCCCCAGCTGGCCGTCAGGGCCCCGTGGGGGTGAAGAGGGCGGTCGTGGCCGGCGACCCGCTGCGCACCGGCCCCGCAGCGCCGGTTCCGGGCGGGCGATGGCCGAGATCGCGCGGCTGTGCAGGGATCGAGACGACGTGGCTGGCGCCCGGGGCCTCCGTGCAGGCGTTGGCCGACCGGGTGAGCGCGGTCGGCACCGTCGCGGCGGGCGCGGACGGCCGCTGCACGTGGGTCGGCTCCCCGCTTCGCATCGACCGAGCATCCCGGCCCGCCGGCGAGCGGTTCGGCGGGAGGCGATCGCGCGGCCGAGGACGGCGCGGAGGGGGATCAGACCACGTCGTAACGGCGACCGTCGCGTAGGGCGGAGACGGCGCGGCGGGTCACGGCCAGGCCGACGCCCGCCCAGACGGCGGCCGCGAGCAGGTCGCGCGCCAGACCTCCGGCCCCCGAGCCGTCGAGCGCGCCGACGGTGCCGCTGACGGGTGCGGCCGCGCTCAGGGCCCGCAGCCAGGCCGGGCAGGCGTCCAGAGGACGATGACGCCGGCCAGACGGGCAGAACGGCGCCCACGAGGGTGGAGCCGAGATAGGGGTCGGGCAGGTTGACGCCGACGCCCGCGGCCCCCACGCCCATGAGCACGCCGCAGACGACGGCGCACGCGGCCAGGCCGGCCACCCGTCCCAGCAGGGCGGCGTCGCGCCTGTCGGAGAGGGCGAAGACCGCTCCGACGACGACCGCCGTCGTCGCCGAGGCGAGGAGGGCCGGGACCGCGCACGCTCGCCCAGTAGACGGGGTCGACGGCCCGGCGCAGGTGCACCTCCTGGAAGACGCCGAGGTTGCGGTCGCCGGCCACGGCCGCGACGACTCCCCGGCCACGCTGACCGCCAGGGCCCACGAGCGCCGCCGCGTAGCCGGTGCGCTCCAGGTTCGGGGCGGACGGGTCGGACCCCATGGTCACGTCGAAGAGGACGTCGAACAGGGGCAGGACGAGCAGGGTGACGACTGCCGTGCCCAACGTCGCGAAGGCGGTGGAGGAGGCCCAGGAGACCCGCACGCCGGTGCGGAGGCGGGCGAGGACGTCGCGCATCAGACGGCCTCCAGGGTTCCGGCGCGGGTGGCCAGGGCGCAGGGCCCGGCGTCCCATGAGCCCGGCCAGGCAGGGTCCAGGCGGCCGTGCAGGCGAGCCAGCCCGTCCAGCCGGCCGGGCCGGGCTGCGCGCCCATCAGCAGGTCGACGGGGACGGTCAGCGGCAGGAGGCGGCTGGGGACGGCGAGCCAGGAGGGATCGCGGAGCGGCGAACACGACGCCGGAGAGCAGGGAAGACGGGGACGAGCAGGAGCCCTCGTAGCTGATCGCGTTGGGGGGTCAGCACGAACAGGGTGGCGACCACGAGGGCTCGTGGCCAGCGCCGCACCACAGCGTGAGCGCGCCGACGGCGATCCGGCCCAGGCAGGGCCCAGCCCATCGGGTCGAGAGTCGATCGAGGCGTCCAGCGCCGCCCAGGTCAGCCAGGCCACGGGGGAAGGAGGCCAGCCCTGAAGGAGGCGGCGGCCGAGACCACCGCCGCGAGCGAGCGAGGGCCCCACCGGGGCCATGACGAGGTGGACGAGCGTGCCCTTTGTGCCGTTCGAAGCCGATGATGCTGGCGGCGCAGGGTGGCGGTGGACCACAGGCCGATGACGCCGGCGCGGGTCCAGCCCCTGGGCGGGGCGTGACGGCGCCCCAGGCGCGCACGGCCAGGTATTGACGAGCGCCGTGATCGCCGCGGTGACGGGCCATCACCTGGACGAAGTAGGGCACGGAGACGAATTGGCGGATGTGGGAGGCTGTCATCCGCAGCTGGCGCCTCATCGGGCGAGCCTGTCTGCCAATGCCAGGTATGCCTCCTCCAGGCGGGCCGGGCGCGTGATCAGGTCCGCGGGCAGACCCGGGCCCGCCTCCAGAAGGGCCTTCAGGCGTGCGAGGCCGCCGTCGCGATCCGGGGATTCCAGCCAGTAGACGGTCACGGCCCAGCGGGCGGACGAGGCGCGCTGGGCCACCTCGGCGGCCGGGCCGAGGGCCTCCCGCAGCCGCTCGGCCGCGTCGGAGGCGGAGGCGGGCAGGGTGAAGGTCGTTGTGGCGCGCACCCCGGCGGCCTCGGCGACGTCCTGAACGCCGCCGCGCGTGACGATCCGGCCGTCGCCGATGACGGAGATGACGTCGGCGAGCTCCTCGACCTCCGGCATGGAGTGGGAGGTGAGCAGGACGCCGACGCCCTGGGCGGCCAATTCCCCGCACGAGGTCGCGCACGTGGAGGGAGACCTCGGGGTCGAGGCCGGCGGTGGGCCTGTCGAGGAGGAGGAGCGCCGGGTCGGCCAGGGATGGCGCGGGCCAGGTGGAGGCGCTGGCGCATGCCGCGGAGTAGCCGCCGACCTTCATCGCGCCGTAGTCGGCCAGGTCGACGCGTTCGAGGGCCCGGTCGACGGCGCGGCGCCTCGCGGTGGGACAGGCCCTGCAGGTCGGCGAAGAAGAGCAGGTTGTCGCGGGCGCTGGCGCGCGGGTAGAAAGCCGAGGTCTCCGCCCAGGACGAGCCCCACTCGCGCGCGGGCCCGCTCCCGGGTGTGCGACGGCGTCCACGCTGTCGACGGCGACGGACCCGGAGGTGGGGCGCAGGAGGGTGGCGCACATGCGCACGGTCGTGCTCTTGCCGGCGCCGTTGAGGGGCCTAGCAGGGCGTGGATCCGCCCGGGGAGCACGCGAAGCGAGACGTCCCGGACGGCCGGAAGCCCTCCCTGCCCAACAGCCGGACGAGGCGGACGGCCTCGAGCACCGCGTCACCGCTCATCGCCGCCCGCGCCTTCCATCGCCACGCAGCGCAGTCTACCGGCGGAGGTTCGGAACGTAGAATTCACGTGAGAGGCAGACGGAGGATTTCCCATGACGGCAACCGACCCCGAGGCGGTCGCGGACAGCGCCGAGCGCGCGAACCCCGCGACGGCGGGCAAAACGTCTGCGAGGATCCGCGCCCCGTCTGGCGGCGGATCGACCGCGCCGACGGCCCGAACCCTCTTCACGGGGCTGTGCGCGGCCGTGGCGGCGCTTCGCCCCGGCCTGGCCGGACCGGCGATGGCCGGCGGTGGCTGTCGTCGGGGCTGGCGGTCGGCTGCTGGCCGATCGCCGCCGAGGCGTGGGAGGATCTGCGCCACCGGAAGATGAGCATGGAGCTGTCGATGCTCATCGCCGTCGTCGCGGCCGGCGCCATCGGCGAATGGGTGACGTCCTGGTGATCGCCGCCTTCAGTGCTGGCCGCCGAGATCCTCGAGGATCTCTCAAAGACCGCGGCAGGGACGCCCTGACCGACCTCATGGCCTTCCTGCCCGAGACAGTGCGGGTCAGGCGGGGCGATGGGACGCAGGGCCTCCCCTGGCCGAGGTGAGGCCGAGCGATATGGTCGTGGTCGCGCCGGGCGGCAGGGTTCCGGTGGACGGAACCGTGGCGGCGGGGCGCTCCTCCGTCGATCAGTCCCGCATCACCGGCGAGCCTCTGCCGGTCGACGTCTCCGCCGGTGAGACGGTCTACGCCGGCTCTATCAACCGGGTCGGCGCCCTGGAGATCCGGGCCGAGCGGGTCGGATCCGACTCCTCCTACGGGCGCATCGTCGAGGCCATACGGCGGGCCCAGTCCTCGCAGGCCCCGGTGCAGCGGCTCGCCGACAGGTTCGCCGCCTACCTCGTCTACCTGGCGCTGGCCGGCGCGGCCGTCCGTTCGCCGTGACGCGCGACTGGACGTCCACCATCTCGGTGGTCGTCGTGGCCGGGGCCTGTGGAATCGCGGCGGGCACGCCGCTGGCCGTGCTCGCCGCGATCGCGCGCGTGGCACGTTCGGGGGCCTTCGTCCGGGACGGCGCGCACCTGGAGGCGCTCTCCCAGGCCGGTGCGATCGTCTTCGACAAGACGGGGACGCTGACCGCCGGCGCGCCCGTCGTATCGAAGGTCCTTCCGGCGCCGGGACCTCCCCGGAGGATCTGCTGGCCGTGCTCGCCGCCGCCGAAAGCTACTCGGGAGCATCCCCTGGGCGAAGCCGTCGTCGAGCACGCCCGGAGCCTCGGCCTTCCCGTGGCCGCGCCCGAGGCCTTCGAATACGAGCCCGGCCTGGGCATCAGGGCGCGCGCTCGGCGGCGGGCCGTCGCCGCGGGCGGTTCGGCCCCCGTGCCGGACGCCCCCGAGGCCGCCGAAGAAGCAGGGAGGGCGTCGTCACCCCATCCACGTGGACGTCGACGGAGCGTCTGCGGGAACCGTGCTGCTGGCCGACGCCGTGCGCGGCTCAGCCCGCCAGGCGGTCGCCGCTCTGCGGGCGATGGGGCTGGAGGTCTCGATGGTCACCGGCGACCGCGAGCCGACGGCGCGGGCCGTCGCCGGGCAGCTGGGGATCGACTGGTCACGCCGGGCTTCTGCCCGACGAGAAGATGACGGTCGTCGACGCGCTGCGATCGCAGGGGCGGCGGGTCGCCATGATAGGCGACGGCGTCAACGACGCCCCGGCCCTGGCCCGCGCGGACGTCAGGGATCGCCAGGGCAGCGGGAACCGACGTGGCACGCGACAGCGCCGACGTCGTCCTCATCAGCCTCGAACCTCGACGATCTCGTGGCCACCGTGGCCGTGGCCCGGCGCGCACGCCGCATCGTCGCCTTCAACTTCGCCGGCACGGTCGCCGTGACCTGCTCGGCATAATGCTGGCTGGGATCGGCCTGCTCACCGATCCTGGCCGCCCTTGTGCACGTGGGCAGCGAGACGGCGTTCATTTTGAACTCGGCGCGGCTGATCCCCGGCAGGGTCCGGCGTGCGTAAGGCACCCGTCGACCGACACGAGAAGAGATGTGAGCTTCCTCGGCGCTCCCGGCGTGCGTGAGGCGCCTCGCGGTTGTGAATTTCATTTTTCCGGCATCGCGGCGCCTCCGCGTCAAAGCCCCGCGGCCCCTGCGGGCTGATTTGAGACTGGGGCATGCGCATCCTTCTCAGCGAGGGCTCGGGCTTGACCTCCAGGCAGACCGCGGGCTGCTGGCCGCCTCGGGGCACCGCGTAGGGGTCCTGTCCTCGGACCGCACGGCGCCGACCAGGTGGACCCGGGCGGTCTCGGCCTGGCATCGGGTGCCCCTGTTCGGCCCCGATCCCCGGCCTGGCTGGACGCGGCGCTGGCCGTCGCGGCGCGGCACGGTTACGAGATGCTCCTGCCCACCCAGGAGCAGGCGGCCGTCATGTCGTGGGCGGTCGACCGCGGCGCGTGGCCTGCGGGGCCTGGCGACCGCGGTCCCGGCCTTCGCTCCCTGGCGCGCGTTCAGGACAAGCTCAGCGCCGCGCGCACCCTGGATGCCTTCGGCGTCCCCGCCCGCGCTGGGCCGCGATCCGCGACCCGGGCGACGCAGCCGACTGGGACGCCTACCCCGCTTCGTCAAGACGCCGATTGGAACGGCGTCGGCGGGGTCCGCCGGTGCGCTGCCGCGGCGAGCTCGCGGCCGCCTGCGGGCCGGGCCCGTACGCCGAGGGCCTCTGCGCGGCGGCGGGCTTCTGCTCGAGCAGGAGATCGACGGCCCGCTCGCGATGGTCCAGGCCGTGTTCGACCGCGGTCGTCCTCGTCGCCTTCCACGCGAACAAGCGCGCAGCCGAGGGGGCCGGCGGGGGCGCCCTGCCACAAGGAGAGCGTCCTGCTGCCCGGCGTGCGCGACCGCATCGCACAGCTGGGGCGCGGCCTGGGCTGGCACGGCGCCCTGTCGGCGGACGTCATCGCCGACGCCCGAGGACGGCACGTCGTCATCGACGTCAATCCGCGACTGGTCGAACCCGTGAACGCGTGGCGGAGCGGCACCGACCTGGTCGGCGCGCTCGTAGACGCTGCCCGCGGGCGCCCTCCCGCGGACCGTCCGTCAGGCAGGGGCGGCGTGCGCACGCATCAGCTGCTGCTGTCGATCCCAGGGCGTCGCCGAGCGCACGGGGTCCCGGCGGGCCGTGTGGCGGAGGTCGTGCGCGCGTCGCGGCACAGCGGCCTCTGCAGGGGCAGCGCCGAGGAGCTGACGCCCATCAGGCGGGACGTCCGGGCGGCCGTCCCGGTCGTCGTCGCCCTCGCCCTGGCCTCGCTCCGGCCCAGCCTGGGCGGCAGGATGGCGGACAAGGGCACCGGCGCCTACTCCATCACCCCACAGGGCTGGGACCGCCTAGTTCGCGACGAAGCCTGAAGGCACAGAGGCGGCGAATCACCGGCACGGGGCCGCCCGTGGTCTCGGGGGTGGTGGGGTGTGGGGTTCATTAGCCCTGTTGTCGTCGTCGGGGCTTTTCGCGTCGGGGTTTTTCGTGGTGGGGTGGGGGTCTGTCGCGTGCTCCGTTCTCTGTGTGCTTTTCCTGAGTGTCCTTTTTCCGGGCGTGTCAATGGGTGATGGTCCCTGCTTTCGGGGAGCGGCGTGGTGGCGGGGGTGGGTGGGTGGCCGGGCTGGTCGGGTGCGTTCGGATCTGGTGTGTGTCTTCCGGTCGGCCTGGTGGGTGTGTAGGCTGGGGTGTATTCGCATAACGACAGCGATGGATTTCTCACGAAGGGGACGGCGATGGCCGGCGGGGTGCTCTTATTCAACCGTGATGCCGTGGGGATCAAGGGGAACCAGATGTGGACGGACAACCAGATGTTCGTCAACATCGGCAACGGATCGGGAAGCTGGCTGGCGATTCGGGCAGGGCCGTGGCGGTCTTTGCCGGTGGACGGCGTGGGCGGGGGCGGCAAGACGGACAACGACGGCACGTCCGCTTTGAGGTCCGGAGTTGACGGCGGACGTGCAGACCGTGGCCCGGGATGGCCATGGAGATGTCGGACGCCTGCGCGGTGCTGGGCTCGGGAGCCCAGGGCGCGGTGGAGGACATGGACGCCGCCGAGAGCAAGGTGACAGCCGACTTCGAGTTCATGATGTCCGCCAAACCCCGCCACTAACCCACACCACCCGACCACACGGCCGAGTGATGTGTGTCTGTCAATTGTAGTGTTCGCCGTTGGGCTGAAGGGAATTTCAAGAATAAGGAGTGGATATCGTGGATAGTTTGGTGTCGGGGGTGCGGGCGTTGCCTCAGCCGGAGAGGGTGACGTCCGTGGGGAGTGTTGCTGAGGCGTTGCATCATACCGCTGGGGCGATGAGTGATACTCAGGTGATGACGGTGGGTGAGAGCATTGTGGGGGTGGATCGGTCAGAGTGCGGGAGGGCGTTTGCTCATGAGGCGCGTCATATTCAAGCTGCTGTGCGGAAGGTGCAGGGGGCGATCGCGAATGTGATCGCGGCGTTGAATGAGTATCAGTCGGTGTGCAACGGTCTGACACAGCAGATCAGGAGCCACCAGCAGAATTGGGATAGCAATATCGCCTGGTATAAGAAGGAGGTGTCTGAGATTCAATCACAGGTTGGGGCGGCCAGTGGTGGGCAGTTTCCGTTGCTGGATGCGTGGACGGGGTTGAGGTGGCTAAGGCGGCGCTGAGGGCGCGGTTGGATGAGCGTCAGGCGGATGAGGCGCGGGCGACAATAAGACGGTGGAGGCGGTGGATGCGGCGGCGGCCTCCACGGCCGGTAAGCTCAGGGCGGCGCTCGATGCGGTGGTTCCGGGGTCACGGGGCCCTGATGGGGCGCGTGGTGTTCCGTCGCGGGCGGCTGTGGGTCTGGCTCTGTTCGGGGACGAAGGGGATTTTGGCGGCGCAGAGCCGGTGGGCGGCCGCTGAGGCGGATGCTCCGGCTGCGGCGGAGCTGATCAACCGGATCGATGGCAAGACGAAGCTGTTTAGCCAGGCGGCGCTGCGCCAGTTCAACGCTACGTATGGGGCTCGCCTGGCCAGCGACCCGTACTTCGCGACCATGCTCATGAGGGAAATCGGAGCAGAAAAATTCTATTCTTTTGGCGGCATAAAAGTCTTATATCAATGAGAAAGGTAATAACTATCTTTTTGTCTGACGCTTATAGAAAGCAGTTGAAGGCTTTCACGGCGAGTATGGGGGCGGGTCTGATCCTGCCACCGGCGGAAGCTCGACAACGGACACCGACACCACCAACGGCTTCAAAGCCCTGGACAACACCCTGACAACGGACGGCAAGAAAACCATCCGCCAATGGCGCTCAGACTTCCAAGCAGCACTTATAGCAAAATGGAGAAAAATTATTTGATGCCGAAAATGGGAAAGTAGTGTCTAGTGATCGAAAAAGGCCCGTTAGACATTTTTCGTGGATATGAGCTTTAGGTCAATACCTCGGGTATGGGGCGAAAGCATCCCGAGTTATCGCTCGAGGATCACTTCCTCAATGGAATTGACAAAAAGAATTCGGCTGCCCATGCGATGGTGGACTGGGATTGTAAGCACCCTGAAAAACTATACAATGACAGGGCAAATGAAAGAAGTTGCGTCTAAATCTGCAATGGGGATTTATAAAGATGGCATGTCTTGGGATTTTCTTCAACATATGTATGAGGCAATGGATAATGCGCCAGATAAGACTCCTTCACAAACATTTATGAATTCTAAGTCAAGTTTTCACTGGGACCATGATCATAGGCGTAACACACCCTGATGAGGCGATGAATATGGCGCGGTATCTTGTAGGAAATCGTAAATGTATGACTGAAGATAATTTATATAAATTTTTCCTTTTCTACAGATGATAAAGGAAATGCTTTGGGTCGTTTAATTGATGAGGTATCTGGAGATACGTCGAATCCTGATTCGGTGAATATTGCACGTGAATCCATTAAAGGATATAATGATGGTTTAAAAAGAAATTATGATAATATTGGACCCTATGGAAGTTAATGGAAAAATCAGTGGTCAGAATGCTTTGGTCATGAGAATTCTGGTTTCCGTTCTCATATCGGAAACATTTTAAAAAGAATACATGTCCGATTTCGTCGAGGAGAAAAAGACAAAATACAGGTATTGATGGTGGGCCTGGTGCAAGTTGGGATGTGCGTGACAAGCGATATCATCTTGTTTTTGATGATGAGTTATTTAAAAATGATGAATGATGAAGTTGAAACGGGTAATGGTTCTGGTGAAAACGAACCTAAAAAGCATAAAAAGAGCCTAGTGCCTTTTTAAAAAGATATCGCTCATGATAAAAATTAATTAAAAGAATTTTACAAAAAATACAATAAATAATTTGACTACTGATTATTATCAAGCATACACAGCCTACGGTGATGACAACTCATAAAGATAAATTAAAAAATATGTTGTTGAAAAATTATTCGAATCAATTAAGAGCGCTCAAAAAGCTGAATTACAGGCTGGCATTGATGAATCAGATTCTACAGTCGGTAAAGTTATGCGTTTTTCAAAGAAATTAATAAATTCGGAGTAAGTAAAATTCTGTAATTGGAGGAGATCTTCAGGGCGTCGGTGATAAGCTTTATCGAATTAGTCGACGATAATAGAGTTAATAAAATTGTAGCTGATCACGCTTTAGATGGTGCAGATGTGAAAATAGAGGTAAATGATGCAACTCGTATTGTTCATGATGGTCAAATTGAAATAGAACACAAAGAGAAACTTAAAAGTCCTGTAGTAAAGGAATATGATAATCCTAAGGGAGGTCATTCTTTACAAAAATATTCCAGGGCATTAAAGAATATTCAAATATGCTTCCAAACAAAGAGCAGTTCTTTGATGAAAAATGGGAAACGAAATACCTTATAGTTCTTTAGACAAGATGCAAAAAGCAAGGAGAAATCGTTTCTATTATAATAAATGGAATGGACAAGGAGGTTAGAAACCTTAGCAGTTTTCATATAAATTCAAGTGACTACGATAACTTGGTAGAGGTGTATATGTTAAAAATTAAAAATTTCTAAAAATAATTATCTTTGGTTTTATTCATATTTACTAATACTAGTTGTATATCTAATGTTTCTGATAAATCAACATTAGTAGATGTTTCACAAGTTGAAATATGCAAAAACAGAATAATAAAGTTGTTTATCCTATGAAAAATAAAACATAACCACGGAATAACTTTTAATAAGAAAGAAACCGCAACGAGTCGCCGTTTATGGTGTTGATAAACATGATGAAGATATAGTCATGGCTTTAAATATTGTTCCTGTCGCAATATCTGGTGTAAAATGAACGAAAAAGACATACCAAAATGGCAAATGGAGAAATTACAGGAATTAAATGCTCCAAAACCCTGCAATACTTAATTATTATATAGAATGGTATCCTAAAGCCGTTCAACCTTATAAACCTGATGTTATTCTTATATCTGATTCTGAATTGAATGGTGATGAAAAATTATAAAAAATTGTCGAAAAATTGCTCCAGTTATACCATTTCCAGACGCTGCGAGAAGATATACGGACACTGAGATAAGAAAATAATCGCATCGCTATGGAATGCAAGATTCGTTTGTATTCAAAAAGTTTTGGGTGTCCCTAATAGAGGTGAGCGTTTTTATGACAAAAATATATTCAACGATAAAAGTTCTTTGAAAATGCATAAAAATTTAAAAATAAACGCATCATTTTAGTCAATTTTTACTTAAAAACCTGTAGCCATCAATTATCTCGACCAAAGAGGATGCACGAGCAGGTTTTCTATATGAAATTGCTTACCAGAGCCTAGCTTTGTGAAAAATTGGTTTTAACTAATACAACCATATCCGCTAAGGATGCAATTTCTGCATTTTCTGACATCGATGTCTTTATTCCTCACAATCGCTCGGGCTTGAATGCAGATAAAATCGCAAGCTTGCAAGCTGACTCAATATGCTGGACAAATTCCAGCTATCAAAACCGGAAGAATCGTCCAATCTGATCAAAACAATGAGGACTATAGTCTTATCAGTTATGCTTATCCACTCTCCATCCCCTGGGGTCTCAACACATATCTCGACATGATTGAAAAACATCTCAGAAGTAGACAAATGGCCTGGCAGACGAGCGACTGCGTCCAGCGGGGCCACAAGAAAATCGTCGGCGAAGTCGACTCGATCCTCATCGACGAAGCCCGCACCCCGCTGATCATCTCCGGCCCCACAGGCTGGCAGGGCGGTGGAGCCCGTCAATCCCGCCGCCGTTCCGTGTCGAAGCCCTCGCGTCGAAGTCCGTGCGCCGCAGACGCCGCTCGTCGGGGCCGACTCCCCGCCGCGAGCGAGCGACGAGGTCGGCCAGGTCGTCGCTTCCCGCACGCACCTGGCAGCCCGACAGGCCGTCGAGCAGGCCGTCGGCGAAGGCGCGGGCGATAGCGACCGACTGGGCCGGATCCGTCCACCCTGTGCGTCCCTCGCAGGCCCGCATCGAGAGGGTCATGTCGGTGCGGACCACGCCGGGGGCGAGTTCGAGGATCTTGACACCCTGGCCGGAGGCCGCCTCGTGGAGGCCTCCGCCAGCCGCATGAGCGCGGTCTTGGACGCGTAGTACGCACTCGCCCGGGCGGAGTCCTTCACGGCCGCGTCCGAGGAGAGGTCGAGGATCCGCCCTCCCCGTTGGCGATCATCGCCGGGACGACCCTCCTCTGGATAAGGAAGGGCGCGCGAAGATTGACCTCCAGGGTACGCCACCAGTCCTCGGGGTCGGCCTGCCACGGGGACGTCTCCTGCCCCAGGACTCCCGCGCAGTTGACGACCATGTCGACCGGGCCGTCGGCGAGCGCGATGTCGAGCATCGCCTCGACGTCGCGGGCTTTGGACAGCTCGGCCCCCATGGAGCACACCCCGGCGCCCACCTCCTCGCAGGCGGCGGCGACGGCGTCGAGCGAGGAGACCTTCCGGGCCACGAGCACGAGGCGCCGGCCGGGGCCGGCCAGCCCTCGGCCAGATGCCGGCCGATCCCCGCGAGGCGCCGGTGAGGAGGATGCGCTCGCTCGGCTTTCACGCCCGCAGCTCCGCCCCGAAGGCCTTGCGTGCCGCTTTGAGCACGCGCTTGCGGACGCGGGCCGTCTCCTCCGCCGTGAGGGTGGCCTCGCCGCGCAGGCGCAGCGCGAAGGCCAGGGACTTCCTGCCCTCTGCCACCTGCTCCCCCGTGTAGACGTCGAAGAGCCGCAGGTCCTCCAGGAGGGGGCCCGCCGCCTCGCGCACGACGTCCTCCAGCTCTCCGGCGGTCACGTCGGCGTCGACGACGAGCGCGATGTCCTCTTTAGCCGCCGGAGGGGTCAGGATGGGGCGGACGTCGAAGCTGCCGGGCGCGCCGCGGCGCACAGGGCGTCGGCGTCGAATTCGAAGGCGACGGAGCGGGCGGGCAGGTCGAAGGCCGCGCACACGGCGGGGGCGAGTTCGCCCGCCCAGCCGATCGCCGCGCCTTTCCGCGAAGATCTGCGCGCACCGGCCCGGATGCCAAGGGGCGCGCTCGGCCGCCCGGCGGGTGGTCCGCGCGCCGACCGTGCGGGCCGCCGTCTCCACGGCCTCGACGGCGTCGCGCCAGTCCCAGGCGGGCGGGGCGAAGCCGCAGTCCACGGGGGCCATCGGCCCGCAGGCCACGCCCGCCACGTGGAGGGGCTGGGCGGCCAGCGCCGCCGCCAGGCCGTCGAGCTCGGCGTCCGAGGGGCGCCTGCCGACCCGGGCGGGCGGTCGGGGCGGATGCCCTCCGGGCGGGTGACGAGTCCCGTCTCGAAGACGCCGACGGCCGGGTTTGCCCTGGGCCACGTTGAGCCTGACGGTCTCCAAGAGGGAGTCGAGGAGGCAGGTCCGCATGTACGGGGCCTCCTCCTGGAGGGGTTGCTGAGCCTGAGGACGAGCCGGCGGGGGTCGTCCCCGGGTATTCCCTGCGCGTCGAAGGATCCGGCGCCGACGAAGGGGGAGGAGAGCACCTGCACCACCCCTGTTCGGCCAGCGCCCGGGCGAGGTCCCTGCGCTGGCGCTGCACGGCGGTCAGCCCCGCTCGGCGGGGCCTGCGGCAGTGCGGTGGGGATCTCGTCGTAGCCGACCAGTCGGGCGACCTCCTCGACCAGGTGGGCCGGGCCGGTCAGGTCGAAGCGCCACGTCGGCGGGGTGACCCGCCAGGGCGTCGCCCGCGCCCTCCACGGCGCACCCGATGTCGGCGAGGGATCGCGGCGATCCGCTCGTCCGCCACGTCCAGGCCCGTCAGCCGGGCCACCTCGGAGGCGGAGAAGTCGATCGGCGGACGGGCCGGACGTCCGACAGGTCGGAGGCCTCCCCTGCGCTGCCTCCGCCGTACTCGACGAGCAGGTCGACCACCCTCTGCGCTGCCACGGGGGGCAGCTCGGGGTCCACGCCGCGCTCGAAGCGCTTCGAGGCCTCGCTGGGCAGCTTGTGGCGGCGGGCGGACCTGGCGATGGAGACCGGGTCGAAGTGGGCGGCTTCGACGAGCACGTCGACCGTCGCCCTCGGTGATCTCGGTGTCCGCGCCGCCCATGACGCCGGCGATCCCCAGGACGCGCTCGGCGCCGCTGTCGGTGATGAGCAGATCCTCGGCGTCCAGGGTGCGTTCGACGCCGTCGAGGGTCGTGTGCCTCCCCCGCCCTAGCGCGGCGGACGACGATCGGCCCGCGCAGCCTGCCGAGGTCGTAGGCGTGCAGCGGCTGGCCGAGGTCGAGCATGACGTAGTTCGTCGCGTCCACGGCCAGGGAGATCGGCCGCATCCCCGCGGCGGTCAGGCGGTCGCGCAGCCACTCAGGGCTCTCGGGCCGTCGGGTCGATCCCCTGACGACGCGGGTGACGAAGCGGTCGCAGCCGACGTTGCCGTGGATCGGCGAGCCGTCGCGCACCTCGACGGGGAAGCCGTCGGGCGTGGGCGAGGGATCGAGCGTCGAGGCTCTCCGGCAGGCCGGGGTCGGCGAAGGGAGCGCCGGTCGAATGATGGTACTCGCGGGCGATCCCGCGCATGGAGAAGCAGTAGCCGCGATCCGGCGTGACGTTGATCTCCAGGGTCCGCTCACCGAGCCCGAGGTGGGGCGAGCGCGTCCTCCCCCACGGCCGGGAGCCCGGAAGCGGCCTCGGCGTCGCCCGCGGCGGCCAGGACGATGATCCCGTCGTGGTCCTCGCCCAGGCCGAGCTCGCGCATCGAGCAGATCATGCCGTCGGAGAGGTGCCCGTACGTCTTGCGCGCGGAGATGGCGAATCCCCGGCAGGACGGCGCCCGGAAGGGAGACCACGACGTAGTCGCCGACGTCGAGTTGTGGGCGCCGCAGACGATGCCGCGCGAGGGCAGGTCGCTCGGCTCCTTGCCGGTTCCGGGGGCGTCGTTGTGCTGGCCGACGTCGACCCGGCAGTAGTTGACGACCCTTGCTGTTCTTGCGCTCCTCGGCCTGCCGGGTGAGGACCCTGCCCACGACGACCGGCCCGGCGACGTCGGCGGCGTGGATCGTCTCCTCCTCCAGGCCGACCCCTGACGAGGGCGGCCGCGAGGCCTTCGGGCGTCAGGCCGGCGGGCAGCTCCACGTGGGAGCCGAGCCATTCGATGGGTACGAGCGGCATGTCAGCGCCCCTTCCTGTGGTTCCGAACTGGAGGGAGAAGCGCACGTCCCCTCCACCATGTCGCGGACGTCGGCGATGCCGTGGCGGAGCATGAGGTGCGCTCCAGGCCCATGCCGAAGGCGAAGCCCGTGTACCGGTCGGGGTCCATCCCCGCGTTGCGCAGCACCTCGCTGACCATGCCGCAGCCTCCCCACTCGATCCAGCCCGCCCGCCTTTCTTCTGCGGGAACCACAGGTCCATCTCCGCGCTGGGCTCGGTGAAGGGGAAGAAGGAGGGCCGCAGGCGGATCCCGGCCTCAGGGGCCGAACATGGCCTGGGCGAAGAGGCCGAGCGTGCCCTTCAGGTGGGCCATCGTCAGGTGCCTGTCGACGGCCAGGCCCTCGACCTGGTGGAAGACGGGCGTGCGTGGCGTCCAGGGCGTCCGTGCGGAAGACCTTGCCGGGGCAGGCGATGTACAGCGGGCGCCGCGCCGGAGCATCTCGCGCCCCTGGACGGGCGAGGTGCGTGCGCAGCACGAGCCTGGGCTGGCCTGGACGCCGTCCGCCCCTCGGGAGCCGACGGCTTCGACTCCGGCGACGTGAGAGGTGTCCTGCATCTGCCGCGCCGGGTGGTCGGGGCCGAAGTTCAGGGCGTCGAGTTGAACCACTCGTGCTCGACCTCCGGGCCTCGGCGATCTCCCAGCCGAGCCCGACGAAGAAGTCGGCGACCTCCTCCGCGAGGACGTCGAGCGGGTGGCGGGCGCCCAGCGGCCAGCGCCGCACGGGGACGGTGACGTCCACGCCTCGTCGGCGGCGGCCTGGGCCGCGGCGGCCGCTCGATCCGCTCGCCGGCTTTCGGCCAGCGCCGCCTGGACGGCCTTGCGGGGCGGCCCCCCATGAGGCGGCCGGCCACGGGTCTCGTCGGCCTTGTCCAGCCCTCTGATGAGCGCGTTGGCCTGCGTGATGGGGGCCGCGTCCCCGGCGTGGGCCAGCCGCGCGGCCTTGAGCTCGTCCGGCGTCGCGGCCGAGGAGAAGGCCCGGCGCGCCGCCTCGACGGCGGCGGCGACGCCTGCCTCGTCCAGGGGACCGAGCGGTGTGGTGGTCATATCAGCCTTTCGTCCGTCTTCCGCATACGATTCTAACGGTTCGCCGCCGGAGAGCGCTCGGGGCGCCGGTCGGCGAGAAGCCGGAGGGCGGCACCGGACGCGGCGGGCAGCGCGGTCCGCGTCGACGTCGCCGTCGTCAACGGAGCCCGGCGGCACCGGACGCGGCGGGCAAGCGTCTCAGGGTGCCCGGCAGACGGTCGTCGCGGGAGAGGGTCGCGTACATGACGGCCTTGATCGTGTGCATGCGGTTCTCCGCCTCGTCCATCACCTTGGAGGCGGCGGACGTGAAGACCTCGTGGGAGACCTCCATCTCGGTCACGCCGAACCTCGCCGCGACCTCGGCGCCGATCGTCGTGTTCGCGTCGTGGAAGGAGGGGAGGCAGTGCATGAAGATCGCTTCGGGTTCGGCCTTCGCCATCGCCTGCGACGTCACGCGGTAGGGCTCGAGGAGATCGATGCGCTCCCCAGAGATCGTCCGGCTCGCCCATGGACACCCAGATGTCCGTGTAGAGGACGTGGGCTCCCGCGGCGGCTTCGTCGACGTCGTCGGTGAGGGTGATCGTCGCGCCCTGTCTCCTGGGCGATCCCGCGGCACCGGGCGACCAGATCCCCTCCGGCATGAGGCCCTCGGGGCCGCAGGCCGTGAAGTGCAGGCCGAGCTTGGAGCAGGCCACCATGAGCGAGTTCGCGACGTTGTTGCGGGCGTCGCCCATGAAGGTCAGTTTCAGGCCTTCGATCCGGGGAAGCTTCCTCGACGGTGAGCATGTCGGCGAGCATCTGCGGGGTGGAAGTCGTCCGTCAGCCCGTTCCACACGGGGACCCCGGCGTTGGCGGCGAGCTCCTCGACGGCCTCCTGGGCGAATCCGCGGTATTCGATGCCGTCGTACATCCGCCCGAGGACCTGGGCGGTGTCGGCGATGGACTCCTTCGCGCCCATCTGGCAGCTGCCCGGGTCCAGGCAGGTCACCCCATGCCGAGGTCCATGGCCGCGACTTCGAAGGCGCAGCGCGTGCGGGTGGAGGTCTTCTCGAACAGGAGCACGACGTTCCTGCCCTGAAGGCGGCGATGGGGCGTCCCGGCGCGCTTCAGGCTCTTGAACCGCTTCGAGAGGCGCAGGAGGTGGCGGATTTCCTCCGGCGTGAAGTCCAGGAGCGTCAGGAAATGGCGTCCGCTGAGGCTGATCGGCATGTCGAATCCTTTCGTGGCGGGGCGTCCGGCTCCACGGCTGCGCGGGCGGCGTCCCGGGCGGGCCGGGACGATCAGAGTGCAATCGGCGTCCCGGTGCCGGCCGCCTGGGAACCGGCAGGCACCGGCGGCCCCTGGTTCCGGCGGCTCCGCGCCGGGCGCCCGCTGGACCGTTCGGGCGCGGCCGGCTCCGGAGATGAGCCGACCCTTCTGGTCCCGGAACCGAGCTTATAGGCTTGATTCATGCGCGTAGTAGTCTGCGGCCTGACCACCGTCGACCTCATCCAGACCGTCGAAAGGGCGCTGGGCCGAACGAGAAGGCGTCCTCCACCTCCGCCGTGCTCGACGTCGGCGGCCCGGCGGCCAATGCGGCTCGGGCCGCGGCGGCTCCCTGGGCGTCCGGCCCGTGCTCGTCCTCCGATCGGGCCGGGCCTGTTCGGCCGCCTGGCGCGCGAATGGCTGGAGGATGCGGGGTGGCTGTCGTCGACTCGCCGAGGACGGCGACCCGTCGATCTCGGCCGTGACCCTCGACGCCGCCGGGAATCGCAGCGTCGTGTCTCGAACAACACTGGCCGCAGGCACGGGTTCCCGCCGCCCGACGTGCTCGACGGCGCCGCGGCCCCTGCTCGTCGACGGCCACCTTCTGGACGTGCAGATCGCCATGGCCCGCACCGCTCTCGGGCTGAGGGCTGCCCGTGGTCCTGGACGGCGGATCCTTCAAGCGGGGATCGCCGGTCTCCTCCCGCACGTCACCCACGGCGTCCTCTCCGCCGACTTCCACCTCCCGACGTCGACGACGGCCTCTCCTGGAGACCCTCGCGTGGAAGGGGATGCGACTCGCAGCTCGGTCCAACGGGAGAGGCCGATCGAGGCGATCTACGACGGGAGGTCGTACTGATCGAGGTGCCGCGCGTCGACGTGGTCGACACGCTCCGGGGCGGGCGACGTGCTCCACGGGGCCTTCCTCGCCGGGCTCGCGCAGGGGTCCGAGCCGCTCGCCGCCCCTGCGCGCGGCGGCCGAGGCGGCCAGTTCGTCCGTGGCCGCGTCCGGGGTGATGGGGTGGGCCGGCCAGGCCGCGACGAAGCCGTGACGAGGGCCCGCGGAGGGCCGGGCGGCATGGAAGGCCGAATCCTCCGGGGCGCCGCAGGGCGGGCGCGCCGGTCGGGCCGTCACGACAGGGCGGTCAGGTAGGCGGTCACCGCGCAGGCCATCGAGACGTTGAGGGACCCGCCCGGCCGTAGATGGGAATGGCCACGCGGGCGTCGATTCCCTCGATCCTCCGGCCGGCGAATCGCGGGCCTCGTCTCGAGGATCCACAGAACTGGGTCGCGCAGGTCGGGGCATTCGGGCGGGACTCGAGGATCCGCGCTTCGTGGGCGGCGTTGACGAGGGACCGGGAGGTCCCATTCCCCGCGCCGTCCGCCGCCAGCACCTGCATCCCGGCGGCGTGGGCCGCGGCGACGATCTCTCCGGCTCGACTCGCGCGCACGGCAGGGTGGAAGTGGCTTTGCCGCGGCGCGGATGACTTTCGGGGCGTACAGTTCGACGCTTCGCCGATGAGGACCGCCTGGCCCCGGCGGCGTCCGCCGTCCTGACGATCGTCCCCAGGTTTCCCGGGTCGGAGACGTCCAGGGTGGCCACGGCCAGGCGGGTGCCCGTCAGGGCCTCGCGCGGCTCGGGTTCGCGGGGACCTCGGCGACGGCGACGAGTCCCTGCCCGTCGCCCGACAGGTCGCGCATTGTCTCCTCGTCGAGGACGTGCGTCCAGACCGCGGCCTCCGCCGCCGCGGCGGCGACGTCCTGGCGGCGTTCCATCGCCCGGCGGGTCGCGTAGAGGTCGCGGACGCTCCCGGGGGCGTGGACGAGCGCCTCGAGCACCGCCTGGGGGCCTTCGACGAGCGTCTGCCCGCGCCTGGCCCTCTGTTCGCGGCGGTGGAGCCTCTGCGCGCGCTGAAGCGGGTGCGGGAGGCGTCTTTCAGGCGCAAAGCGGCCACGGGGATCTCCTTACAGCGGAGGCCTCGGAGCCGGGACTCTGAGGCCTCCTTCACGGGTGTCAGGCGCTCTTGGGGGCGTTGACGTCCTCCGGCAGGGCCTTCCTCGCGGCGTCGACCACCGCGGCGAAGGCAGCGGGGTCGTTGACCGCCATTTCGGCCAGCTGGCGGCGGTCGACTTCGATGCCCGCCGTTGAGTCCCTGGATGAAGCGGTTGTAGGTCATCCCCTCGAGCGCACGGCCGCGTTGATGCGGGCGATCCACAGCTTGCGGAACTCGCTCTGCGGGCCTTGCGGTCGCGGTAGTTGTAGACGAACGAATGGGTGACCTGCTCCTCGGCCTTTGCGGTAGAGCCTGGAGCGCTGGCCCCTGTAGCCCGAGGCCCGTTCGAGGGTGGTGCGGCGCTTCTTCGCTGCGTTGACTGCGCGCTTGACTCGTGCCATGGTCTTCTTCTCCTCTTCCTGCCTTCAGCGGCCCAGCAGGGACTTGACGGACTTGAGGTTCGCGCGGTCCACCGGCTGGTCCATGGCGAGGCGGCGCGTGCGGCGGCTCGACTTGTGCTCGAGCAGATGGCGCTTGTTGTCCTGCTCGCGCATGAGTCTGCCGCTGCCCGTGACGCGGAAGCGCTTCTTTGGCACCGGAGTGCGTCTTGTTCTTCGGCATGTTTTCCCTCGGTAGGGCTGCGCCCGTCGGGCGCGGCGTTCTTCTTCGCGGTCTCAGTCCGCCTGCCTGGCCGGGCCGGGGCATGGGCCCCTGGGAACGCGATGCGCGTGCGCCTCGCGCGCCTTGCGCGATTCGCGTCTCGACTCGCGGCGGCGGCGCTGGTCGGACTTCGCCTCGACTCTTGCAGCAGCGGCGCCAAGACCATCGACATGTTGCGGCCTTTCGGCGCGGGCGCGGCCTCGATCGTCGACAGCCCGACAGCTCGTCGGCCAGGCCTCGCAGCAGGCGCACTCTCATCTCGGGGCGGGACTGCTCGCGGCCTTTGAAGCGCAGGTCGAATTTCACCTGTCCCCGCCGCTGAGGAACCGCTCGGCCTGGCCTTCTTGGTCCTGTAGTCGTTCTCGTCGATCTTCAGCCCGATGCGGATCGACTTGATGACCGTTCGACTGGTTGCGTCGCGCCTCGCGCACCTTCTGCGCGGATTCGTACTTGAACTTCCCGTAGTCCATGAGCTTGGCGACGGGTGGATTGGAATTCGGCGCCACCTCAACGAGGTCCAGCCCCGATTCCTGCGCTAGTCGCAGTGCGTCCTCTAATCGGACGACGCCTACCTGCTCGCCCCAGGCCCGACAAGGCGTACCTTTGTCCACGGGATGCGCTCATTAACCCGTGGTTCGCCGTTGATGGCTATCCCTTCATTTCCTCGACGTCCATGCGCACGGAGCCTCCCTGAAGGAACAGCAGACGAGCTGTTCGGACCCGGCTCCCTTCGGGGCACCAGGTGGGATTTCTCCGCTTGCGTTCCGGCCATCTGCCGGTGAGTCGCGTAACACTATAGCAGTCCGGCCGGATCCGGGGGCGGATCGCTCAGGGAATCGACTGTGAATTCGCGCTCACGGGGAGGATCTCGACGACATCCAGGTGCGACCGCAGATACGGGTTCGCCTCGGCGGCGCCGACGACGGCCTCCACGATCGCGTAGGCCTCCCCGGCCCCCGCGTCGCCTGGGATGGCCAGGACGAGGCGCAGGATGCCGTCGGGCGTCGGCTGCAGCCTGAGGTCCGCGTCGCCCGCGCCGCGCTCGGCGAGCGCCTCGGCGAAGCCGTCGAGAACCCTTCGGGTTGTCCCAGGAGGCACCCACCTCGCCGGCGGCGATGGCCGCCACCGCGCCGCGTCCCAGGGCCACAGCGCCGCGGCCGGAGGGATCCTGCGGGTCCAGGGCGAGGATCCCGGTGAGGCGAGGACCTGCGCGGCGGCGTTGCGGCCGAGGACGGGGATGGGGCGCGCGTCGGGGTAGCAGGCGAGCAGGCGGTCGGCCGAGGAGAAGACCGGAGTCGCGAAGCGCCCGCCGGGGATGCGCACCGAAAGGGTCGCGGCCTGCGCCACGGCCTGGCCCGTCGGGCCGGGTTCCTCGGAGTGCTCGGCGACGCCTCCGTCGGCGGTCCTGCCCGGGTGCTCGTGGGGGAGCGCGGGCACGAGCAGGCGCCCAGCGGCGACGGCGGCGACCACGCCGGACAGCCGCCGCCCCGGATCGGGCTCGTCCAGCGCCTCGCGCATGGCGGGGCTCATCCTCCCCTGTCGCCCGCGAAGGGATTGGGGCGCAGCAGGCGGTCGACGTCCACTAGCGCTGCTCCCCGCGACCTCGATGGCCTGGGCGAGGGTGAAGGCCCCGCGTACAGCGCCTTGCCGACGATGGCCGAGTCCACGCCCGCCTCGACGAGAGCCCCCTCAGGGCGCGCAGGTCTTCGAGCCGCGCGACGCCGCCCGAGGCGACGACTCGGGGCCGAGGAGGCCCTCGGCCACCGAGGCGAGGAGGTCGAGGTTGGGGCCCTGCAGCGTGCCGTCCCTGGCGACGTCGGTGACCACGTACCGGGAGCACCCGGCCTCCTCCAGGCGCGCCAGGACCTCCCACAGGTTCCCGCCTTCGCGGGTCCAGCCGCAGGGCCGCCAGGGTCTGCCCCTCACGTCCAGGCCGACCGCCACGCGCTCGCCGTAGCGTTCGATCGCGCGGGACGTCCAGTCGGGGTCCTCCAGGGCGGCCGTCCCCAGGTTGACGCGTGCGGCACCGGAGCCGAGGGGCCGCACGCAGGCCGGCGTCGTCGCGGATTCCGCCGGACAGCTCGACCTTCGCGTCCGTCGAGGCGACGATGCGGGCCAGGAGCTCCCTGTTGGACCTGCGCCCGAAGGCGGCGTCCAAGTCGACGAGGTGGATCCAGGTCGCGCCGGCGGCGACGAAGGAGGCGACGGCCTCGGCGGGGTCTCCGTAGGCCTGTTCGGTTCCGGCCTCCCCTTGACGAGTCGGACGGCCCGGCCGTCGACGACGTCGACGGCGGGCAGGAGCTGGAGGGGCGGGTCATCGTTCTCCTACGGGTGTCGGTCATGCTGGTGTCGGCGGTGGGTCGTCGGGAGGGTGAGAGCCAGTTGCCGAGCAGCCTCGCCCCGGCGTCCGACGATTTCGGGGTGGAACTGGGTGGCGCTGAGCGGGCCGTCCTCGACCGCGGCGACGAATCGGGTTCCGTGCCGGGCCCACGTCACCAGCGGCGGGTCGCCGCGCCCGTCCAGGCGTTCGCTCGGGTCGGAGGGGACGCCGTAGGAGTGGACGAAGTGAAGCGCTCGCCCTCGACTCCAGCGAACAGCCGGGAGCCTTCCGCCGCTTCGACTCGGGACCAGCCCATGTGAGGGACGACGGGGCGTCGAGGCGCTCGACGGTCCCGGGCCATTGGCCGAGGCCTTCGTGATGTCCGCGCTCCCCGGCTGGACTCGAAGAGGACCTGCAGGCCCACGCAGATGCCCAGGACGGGCAGCCCGCCGGCCAGGGCGCCTCTCGATGAGCCGGGTCCGCCCCCACGGCGCGCAGTTTGTCCATGACCGTCCCTGAAGGCCCCCACGCCGGGGACGACGAGCCCGTCGGCGTCCGTGACCGCTTCGGCTTCGGCGGTGAGGCGGACGTCCGCCCCGCGCGCTCCAGGGCGCGGACGGCGGACCGGACGTTGCCCGTCCCCGCGTCGAGGACGACCACTCGGCGCTTCACGCCGTCTCCCCTGCCGGCGGGCGCGCCGCCGTCCGGCGTCTCCCCGCCGGGTCGGGGTCTCGCCGGGCCCCCTGATCTCCAGCAGAGCCCGTCCTGCGGGGTTCGCCGTCGTCGAGGGGCCGGTGACGCCTTTGCCTCTGCCGCGGGTTCTGCGCCCCTTGACGAGGTTCGCGATCATCGACGTGGTCACCTCGCCGGAGCGGATCCCCCGTCGCCTTCAGGGGTCCTCCTGTCCCAGGACGACGCGCTCGACGAGCGGGTCGACGGTGTTGAGCAGCAGGCCGGCCGAGATCTCTCTCCGGCCCGGCTCGTCGAGGAAGCGCCGGGCGCGCGTCAGCCCGGACACGCCCTCCTCGATGCCGACGTCCGAGCCCAGGTCGACGTCGATGAGGACGACCCCGTACCGCGACAGCTTGGAGAGGACCGCGGCCACCATCGGCGCGTTGTCGGAGGGGGCGAGGTCGTCGTCCTCGTCGGCCTCGTCCGGGCCGGTGATGTTCCCTGATGTCCCATTCGTCGTACTGCGGCTCAGGCAGGTCCTGACGACGAGCGCCCCGCTGTCGGTCTGGACGACCCGGGCGTCGATCCCGTGCAGCGCCAGGATCCCCGCCACGACCTCGGGCTTGTCGAAAGGCGTGAGGATGACGTACCGCTTGATCGTCGTTCCGCTCACAGCGCCCCCTTCGTGGAGGGCACCCCGGCCACGCGCGGATCCGGCTCGACCGCCGCGCGCAGCGCCCGCGCCACAGCCTTGAACTGGGCCTCGGCGATGTGGTGGGGGTCGCGTCCCCGCAGGACGTCCACGTGCAGGCACACGGCGGCGTTGTGGGCGATCGCCTCGAAGACGTGGCGGGTCATCGACCCGGTGAAGTGGCCTCGATGAGGTGGTACTGCTGGCCCTCAGGGTTCGCCTTCGTGCACGAGGTAGGCCCTGCCCGATATGTCGACGACGGCCCGGGCCAGGGCCTCGTCGAGCGGGACGGTCGCCTCGCCGAAGCGGCGGATGCCGCGCTTGTCCCCCAGGGCGTCCCGCAGCGCCCGGCCGAAGCAGATGGCCGTGTCCTCGACGGTGTGGTGGACGTCCACGTCGGTGTCCCCGTCCGCGTCGACCGTCAGGTCGATCAGGGAGTGGCGCGACAGCGCCGCGAGCATGTGGTCGTAGAAGGGGACGCCCGTCGAGACGCGGGCCTCCCCGTCCCGTCCAGGTTGATCTCCAGAGCGATGCGGCTCTCCGAGGTCTCCCGTTCGACCCGGGCGACCCTCCACGCGGCCGCCTTCCTCTGTTCCATCACATCGCCTCCTGGAGTGCGGCCAGGAATGCCGCGTTTTCGCCGGGCGTGCCGACGCTGACCCGCAGATGCCCCTCCGGCCCGATCTCGCGGACGAGGACGCCGCGCCCAGCAGCGCCCGCCACACGGCGTGCCTATCGGCGAACGCGCCGAAGAGGACGAAGTTCGCATCCGAATCCGTCACGTCCAATCCTAGGCCACGCAGGCGGGACACGAGGCCGTCCTGTTCGTCCCGGATCGCGGCGACCTGCGCGCCAGCGCCTCCCGGTGCGCCAGGGCGGCCCTGGCGGCGGCCTGGGTCAGGGCCGACAGGTGGTAGAGCCTGGCGACCATGACCTGGTCGACGACGTCCCGCCCGGCGGCCGCGTACCCGAGCCGCAGACCTGCCGCCCGAACGCCTTCGACATGGTCCTCGTCACGACCAGGTGCGGGTTGCCCGCCAGGAGCTCCAGCGCGGAGGGCACCCTGCTCCTGCGGAACTCGGCGTAGGCCTCGTCGACGACGACGAGGCTGGCCATGCCCTCCTCGGGCCCGGTGCCGCGGGCGACGCGCAGGATCTCCCGCAGCTGGGAGAGCGGCAGGGCGGTGCCCGTCGGGTTGTTCGGGGAGGCGAGCAGGAGGACGGCGGGGCGCTCGCGCCGCATGACCTCCTCGACGCCGGACGCGTCCAGGGCGAAGTCCTCGCGGCGGCGCCGGTCACCCACCGCGAGCTGGTGTCGCGCGCGTACTCCGGGTACATCGAGTAGGTGGGGAGGAAGGAGACGACAGCGCGGCCCGGCCCGGCGAAGGCCGTGAGGATCTGGAGCATGACCTCGTTCGACCCGTTGGCGGCCCACACGTTCGACGGCGGGATGCCGACGCCGGACTCGCCGGCCAGGTACGAGCGAGGTCCTCGCGCAGGGCGGTCGCGTCGCGGTCGGGGTATCGGTTCAGGGCTCCGGGCCGCCTGCCCGACCCGGCGCTCGATCTCCGCGACGAGCTCGGGGATGGCGGATAGGGGTTCTCGTTGACGTTCAGGCGCACGGGAACGTCGATCTGGGGAGCGCCGTAGGGGCGTTCGCCGGCGAACTCCGGGCGATACGGAAGACTGCTCACCCCTTCAGGGTACGGGTGTCGACGGCGTTTTCCGCGCCGGCCCGCGAGTCGCGCGTCGGATTATGGCGCACTGCACAGATCCGCCCGGGCCCGGCGGAGCGCGGACGTCAGTCGATGCGCGCCTGGAGAGCCTCCGCGTGGGCCGGCAGGTCCTCGTCCGCGGACATCCGGCGCAGAGGCTCGTACAGGCCGGCCGCGGCCTCCTTGGTGTACTCGATCTCCTGGACGGCTTTGAGGAAGGAGTGGACGTTCAGGCCCGAGGCGAACCTGGCGGTGCCGCCGGTGGGCAGGACGTGGTTGGACCCGGCCAGGTAGTCGCCGAGCGGAACCGGCGTGTAGGGCCCGACGAAGATCGCCCCCGCGTTGCGGATGCGCTTGGCGTCGCGGTTCACGTGGCGGGTGTGGATCTCCAAGTGCTCCGGGCCGTAGGCGTTGGCGACGTCGATGGCCGCGCCGACGGTGTCGACGATCACGATGCCCGACTGCGGCCCGCCGAGCGCCTCGCGCACCCGCTCGAGTGCTTGGTCCGCGCGGCGCGCTCGGACATCCTCCCTCGACCGCGTCGGCCAGCGCGGTCGAGTCCGTGATGAGCACGGAGGCGGCGGCGGGGTCGTGCTCGGCCTGCGAGACCATGTCGGCGGCGATGTAGTCGGGGTCGGCGTCGGCGTCGGCGATGATCGCGATCTCCGTCGGCCCGGCCTCGCGTCGATGCCGACCACGCCGCGCACGGCGCGTTGGCGGCGGCCACGTAGACGTTGCCCGGCCCGGTGACCACGTCGACCGGCTCGCACAGCCGCAGCGGGTCGGGGGTTCCGGGCTCGCCCGCCGCCCCGTAGGCGAACATGGCCACCGCCTGGGCGCCGCCGACGGCGTACACTCCTCGATGCCCAGCATGCGGCAGACGGCCAGGACCGTCGGTGCACGAGTCCGCCGGCGTCCTTCCGCGGCGGGCTGGCCAGCGCGATCGCCTCCACGCCGGCCACCTGGGCGGCCACGGCGTTCATGATCACCGACGAGGGGTAGGGCGGCTGCCGCCCGGCACGTACAGTCCGACCCTGCGGACCGGGATCCACCGCTGGCGCACCACCCGCCGGGGACGATCCGCGTCTCCTGCCCGGCGGGCATCTGCGCCCCTGTGCCCGGCGCGGTTGTGGGCGATCGAGAGCTCGAAGGCCTCGCGCAGCTCGGAGTCGAGGGATCCGGCCGCCTCCTCCAGGGCCGAGGCCGGCACTCGGAGGCGTTCGGGCCGCACCCCGTCGAAGCGTTCGGCGAGGTCGCGCAGGGCCGCCCCTCCGCGTTCGCGCACGTCGTCGACGATGGGCGCGACCGCGGCCGTCGCCGCCTCGACGTCGAGTGCGGCGCGGGGCAGGGCGCTCGCTGAGTTCCCGCGGGGAGAGGGATCTGGGCACGCAGGTCGATGCGACGAATCATGCCCCTAGTCTAGGGTGCCGCCACCGGCCGCGTAGCCGCCGCCCGAGGTGTGAGGTCCGCGCCCGCCGTCCGGTCGATGCGCGCTACCGCGGGGCCGGGGCGTTCGACCGGGAGGGCCCTTCGGCGCTACCGGGAAGCGTCCCCGCGGAGAGTCGGATCCTCCCGGTCCTCCGAGCCCGGGTTCGGCTCTCCGGGCTTCGGCCCCGGTCTGGCCCGAGCCGTCGGGCGTCGCGGTCCTGGGGAGGCGACTGCGTCGACGGCTCCCGCCGAATCGCCGGTCGCGCTCGGCGTAGGCCTGGCAGGCCCGCCACAGCTCGCGACGGTCGAAGTCCGGCCAGGCGACGTCGGAGAAGTACAGTTCGGCGTAGGCGGACTCCCATACGAGGAAGTTCGACGTCCGCTGCTCCCCCGCCCGTGCGGATGAACAGGTCGACGTCGCCCATGTCCGGCGAGTAGAGGTATCTGCGGACGGTCCTCTCGGTGACCGCCCCGGGCTTGAGGCGCCCTGTCGACGGCGTCGCGCGCGATCCTCCGGGCGGCGTCGGCGATCTCGGCCCGCCCGCCGTAGTTGATGCACATGTTGAGGACGAGCTCGGAGTTGCCGGCCGTCAGGTCCTCGGCGGCTCTCAGCTCCTTGAGGACGGAGGCCCACAGACGGGGGGTCCGGCCGACCCAGCGGACCCGCACCCCCCATGCGTTGAGGTCGTCGCGCTGGGCCCGCAGCACCTTGCGGAGAATCCCATGATGAAGCGAACCTCGGCGGGGCTGCGCTCCAGTTCTCGGTGGAGAAGGCGTAGGCGGACAGCCCGACACGCCTATCTCCAGCGCTCCGGCGATGACGTCCATGAGGGTGGCCTCCCCGCCCTGTGGCCTTCGACGCGGGGCAGGCCGCGCGCGTTGGCCCACCGCCCGTTTCCGTCCATGACCACCGCGACGTGCCTCGGCACGACCGCCAGCCTCGGAGGCCTGGCGCCCGAGGGGTGCGGGGGCGGCGCGACGGGTTCGCGCCCCGAGCCGTCTCTCGGCGTCTTCGCGCCTGTCGCCGTCACGCCGTCTCCACGAGTCTGAGGGAGCGGACGCGGCGTTCGACGTGCCACTGCAGGTAGGCGCCCACGAGGGCGGCCGCCTCGCGTCGCGCGTGGATCGGCGCGGCGTCGGCCGTCTCCCAGTCCCCGGAGACGAGGGCCCCTGAGCAGCTCGACCGTCGCCGCGCCCGGATGGGCCGATCCGCGGGCGCGCACGATGCGCACACCATGCCGCCGGACTGGATGGCGAAGGCCGCGAGGCCGTCGCCGCGCCCGCACACCGCGCATTCGTAGAGTGACAGGCCCCAGCCGGACAGGGCGACCGCCCGGAGCGCGTAGGAGTCGACGATGAGCCGCGGGCGATGGGCGCGGGTCGCCATGGCGTGGAGCGCGCCGAGCAGGAGGAGGTACTGCTGGGGTCCGGCTCGCCTTCGCCCATGGCCAGCCGTCGGCGACCCTCGGCCAGGGTGTCTCGCGCCGGTGTAGGCCTCGTAGGAGGCCGCGATCGACCGCCCGTAGGGGGCGAGGGTCGTCGCCTCGGTGACGACGTCCAGGCCGCGCCCTCGTAGAGCTGGACGTCGACCATGGCGAAGGGCTCCAGGCGCGCCCTGAACCGTGACTTCGTGCGGCGCACGCCCTTCGCCACGCCCCCGGACCTTTCCGTGGTTGCGGGTGAGCATCGTGATGATGCGGTCGGCTTCGCCCAGGTCGTGGGTGCGCAGCACGATGGCCTCGTCGCGGTAGAGCTTCACTGGGAGATTATCGCACGCCCGGCCGGAGCGCCGCGTCAGCGCAGCGCCCTGTTGATCGCGGAGACGATCGCGTTGAAGCCCGCGCGCATCGTGGAGGGGTCGATGCCGCAGCCCCACAGGACCCGGCCGTCGACGTCGCATTCCACGTAGGCAGCCGCGGTCGCGTCCCTCCCGAGGACAGGGGCGTGTTCGACGTAGTCCAGGACGTGCACGTCGACGCCGAGCTGCCCGAGCGCCCGCACGAAGGCGTCGATGGGGCCGTTGCCGGAGGTCTCGACCGCGTGGCGGATCTGCCCGGAGTCGGCGGACTCGACGATCATGGCCTTGAGCACCGTGCTCTGGCCGTCGCCCGCGGTGAGCGTGGCCGAGGAGAGCCTGTAGCGCCCCCACGGCGTGAGCCCGTCGGCGACGGTGTGCGGCAGGTACTGTCGGCGAAGATCGACCACAGGTCCTCGGCCGTGACCTCGCCGCCGAAGGCGTCGGCGTGCCGTTGCACGATGCCCGACAGCTCGATCTGCATGCGCCGCGGCAGGTCGAGGTGCCGCGTGCTCGACAGGAGGTAGGAGACCCCTCCCTTGCCGGACTGCGAGTTGACGCGGACGACGGCCTCGTAGCTCCGCCCGACGTCCTTCGGGTCGATCGGAAGGTAGGGGACCTCCCAGACGACGGCGTCCTCGTCGCCGCCCGCGGCGGCGACCCGGTCCCGGCGGTCGGCGAAGCCCTTCTGATCGCGTCCTGGTGGGAGCCGGAGAAGGACGTGTAGACGAGGTCGCCTCCGTAGGGGCGTGCGCGCCGGGACCTCCATCTGCGTGCAGTGCCTCGACCACGCGGCGGACCTCGTCGATGTCCGACAGGTCGAGCTCCGGGTCGATCCCTGGCTGAAGAGGTTCAGCGCCAGGGTGACGAGGTCCACGTTGCCGGTGCGCTCGCCCTGTCCGAAGAGGCAGCCCTCCACGCGGTCGATGCCCGCGAGCATGGCGAGCTCGGCCGTGGCGATGCCGGTTCCGCGGTCGTTGTGGTTGTGGGCTGAGAGCGCGACGAACTCGCGCCGGGAGAGGTTGCGGCTGACGTATTCGATCTGGTCGGCGTACACGTTGGGGGTGCAGCGCTCGACCGTGGTGGGGAGGTTGACGACGATCTCCCGGCCCGGGCCGGGCTGCCAGACGTCCATGACGGCCTCGCACACCTCGAGCGCGAAGTCGAGTTCGGTGTCCACGAAGATCTCCGGCGAGTACTGAATCCGGCGACCGTGTCGTCCCCTCAGCGTCTTCTCCATGTAGGCGACGAGCTCCTGCGCGCCGGAGACCGCCAGCTGCTTGGTCGCCTCGCGGTCGTTGTGGAACACGACGCGCCGGAACACGGGCGCCGTGGCGTTGTACAGGTGTACCGTGGCGCGCGGCAGCCCGTCGAGGGCGTCGACCGTCGCGTGGATGATCTCCGGGCGCGACTGGGTGAGCACGGAGATGGTCACGTCCTCGGGCACGAGCCCCCGTCGGCGAGGGACCGGCAGAACTCCAGGTCCGCGGCCGAGGCCGCCGGGAATCCGATCTCGATCTCCTGACGCCCAGCCGGACGAGCAGGTCGAAGAGCATCGCTTGCGCGCCGGGTCCATGGGCTCGATGAGGGCCTGGTTGCCGTCGCGCAGGTCCGTCGAGAGCATCGCGGCGCCTTGTCGATGCGGCGGTCGGGCCATCGGCGGTCGGGCAGACGGACGGGGTTGACGTCGAGGAAGTGCCGGTATTTCGCGGTCGGCATCCCGGACGGCTGTTGGCGGCTTGAAATTCCTGTGTTCGCATGGCGTTCGGCGTTCTCCTAATCGACGGTGAGGGCGACCGGCGGAATCGACTCTCGGCGGGGCAGCCGGTCTAGCCGACCCCGACGCGGCACGTAAGCAGCGAGAACGCGGACACGGCGACTATTGTAGACGGCTTCGCGAACGTCCGGTCAACTCGTCCGCCGCGCGGCTCGGGCTTGCAGGGCGGGCGGGCGCCTGCGGCTCGGCGGGGCCCCGCGGTCCTCGGCTTCGGATGGGCCCTCGCTCCCCGGATCGCCGGGCCCTCGGCGCCCGGGCGGCCGTCAGCCGGGGATCTCCATGTCGCTCGGCTGATGCCCGGCCGCGGCCTGGACCTCCTGCAGCTCCTGTCCGAATTCGGCCGCGCTCTCCGGCCGCTCCCCGGGTCGTGGGACATCGCCCGCCGGAGGATGGCGTCGAGCCGGCCGGTCGCCCGTCGCCGACGCCGGGAGGGGCGGGGACGGACGGGACGTCGCTGTCCAGGACCCGGGCCACGTATTCGCGCTTCGTCTCCCTGCCCGTCCAGGCTGTAGGGGCGTGCCCCGCCAGGGCGGTGTACACCGTGGCGGCCAGGAGTAGACGTCGGCCGGCGTGCCGGACGGCCGGTTGAGGAGCACCTCGGGCGCGGCCCACGGAAGCGAGGCGCCCAGGACGTCGTCGTTGGAGGCGCCCACGAGCGTGGCGATGCCGAAGTCCCCTAGGAGCGGCCGGCCGAATTCCGAGTAGAGGACGTTGGCCGGCTTGAGGGTCGTAGTGGAGGATCCCCATGACGTGGGCGGTGTGGACCGCTCCGGCCACCTGGACGCCCATCTTCAGGACCTCGTCCATCGGCAGCGGGCCGGAGGCCAGGCGTTCGGCCAGAGACGGCATCGGGCAGTACTGCATGACGACGTAGGGTGGCCGGATTCGGCCACGTTCGCGTCGTAGATCGAGACCACCGAGGATGCCCCGAGAGCTGCGCCATGAGGTCGACTTCGTCGCGGAACTGCGAGGACGTCCCTCCCCAGGGACCCTCTTGGAGAGGACCTTGATGGCCACGAGGCGCCTGGGCAGCTGCTCCCTCGTACAGGTAGACGTCGGAGAACCCGCCCGATCCCAGGTAGGAGATGAACCGGAAGTCGTCGAGCGCGGGCGGGGCCCCGTGGGAGCGCCGCGCGGGGGCCGCCTTGTTCGCGTAGCCGATGCCCAGGGCTTCGAGCCCCATGTCGCCGGGGACCTGCCCCTCGGGGACCCCGGCATCGGGCTCGGGCTGCCCAGGGGGTCGGCGGAGAGGCCAGGGCGGCCGCCTCTCCTCCGTCATGACGTCGACCACGATGGCCGCCTGGGAGGAGGAGCGCCGGCCCGCGGGGAGACGATCGTCGAGGAGCGCGTTCGGCCCGGCGGAGCTGATGGACCAGCCTGGCGGTGCGCGAGTCCGCGAGGTCCCTGCACACCTCGCCAGTGCCGATGACGAAGCGCTGGCCCGCCTCCATGGGCACCGTCCACAGTTCGCCCGGGAGGTCGTAGCCGACGTCGTCGGCCGTGGGAAAGGGCGCGGACGCCGCCCGACGACGAGACCTCCAGGATCTCCATGCCCCCGAGGACAGGGGCGATCCACGTCGGCTCGTCCTCGATCCGGGTGGCGATCAGGCCCGCCAGCCGGACGTCGTCGATCCCCGTGTAGGAGCCGGTGCGGTTGAGGATCGTCGCCTCGGCTATGCGCCGCGACATGCCCCTGACGACGTCGCGCCACAGGTCGTGCACGTGCCCGACGCCGGGCCCCGCCGGATGGGCCGCCCGGAGAGCGGCGAACGCGTCGATCATCATCCACGAGATCTCCCTGGCCAGCGGGAGGTCCTGGCGCGGGTCGGTGGCTACGAAGACGGGCATCTCGGCGATGAGGCCCTCGTTGAGAGCGGCGTCGTCCCCGAGGCCGCGCTCCCCACCGAATCGTGAAGTCCGCCCATTCGCGGGCGTTGTCGAGGTCGGCCGCCGTCTCACGCACGACTGTTGGGGTCGTCGTAGGGATGCGGGATCCTGGAGCCGGTAGAGCATGTCGGGGGTGACGATCCGCGTGGCCACTGCGTGTTCGACGAGCTGCGCCCGGCGGTTGACGGCCAGCTTGTCGGGACCGCTGTGCAGGCCCCCTGACCCCGTACCGGGTCAGGCGCTCGCAGATGTGGTCGAGCTTGCGGTTGAACCGGGTGATCGGCCAGCCCAGGCGGTTGGCCGCGTCTTGGGAGGACGGAATCGACGAGGTCGTGCCGCGCCCGGTGAGCACCGGCTCGGAGAGGGCGAGGACCAGGAGGAGCTGCGAATTGGTGAGTTCGATCGGGCCGATCGTGGTCTCCCCGACTCCGTCTTGTCCGCGACGGCCGAGGGCAGGTAGGCGGGCTGGTCGTTGACCAGGCGCATCTCGTAAGTCGTGCGGCCGGCCGTGAACAGGAGGGTGGTGTCGGCGTACACGAGGGCAGCCGGGCTTCGGGCTGAAGATACGCCTGTGTGACTCCGGCGGAGTCGGGCCCAGGGTCGCCGACAGGCGGGAACCGATGTTCTCGATCCACCACATCCCCTCCACGAAGGAGACTCACAAGGAAACGACGGTGGAGGTACTGGTTGTCGTCCAGTTCGAGCGGGCCCTCGCGGCCGATCAGGAAGGGCTCGCCCGGGTCGATGTGAAACCACTCTCCGCAGAACTCGAGTGAAAGGCTCATGTGCTATTCCCCTATCTTCATCAGGGGCGACCGTCACGTTGTCGCGGCCGCCCTGCGTGAGTGCGACGTCGCGCAGTGCGGAAAGCCAGGCCGTTGAGGCTCTCCTCAGCTTCAACGTCAACAATAACCGACGCGATCGCGGTGTCGTCCAGTTGGTCGGAGAGCCCGTCCGAGCACGCCAGGACGAGATCCCCGGGCTGGGACGGGAAGGCGGAGACGTCCAGGCGGCACGGGCCGTAGCTGCCGATGGCTCGCGTGATGACCGAACGCCGGGGATGGTAGCGGGCCTGCGCCTCGAGATCTCGCCCGTCGATGAGCTCCTGGACGAGGAATGGTCCCTGCGTCAGCCTGCGGAGCTCGCCGCCCTCCACAGGTAGACGCGGGAGTCCCCTGATGTGGAAGACCGTCCAGTTCGCCTCGCCCACGCAGTACAGGGCGCCCGCCAGCGTCGTCCCGCCCCCGGCCGAGCGCTGACCCTGGTTTCGGTCGTGTCCAGGACTCCGTCCTTGACGTAGGAGACGATGTAGGTCCTGGCCTCGGCGACGCATCTTTTGCAACAGCGACGCTGCGTCCGCCGTCGACACAGTGCGCCACGGGATCCTCGCCAGGGAGTCGACGACGGCCTGCGCCGCGCGGTCGCCGACGAGATGACCGCCCATGCCGTCCGCGACGGCGACCATCGGCGGTCGAAGGAGTATCGATCCTCGTTGCGGAAACGGATCCGCCCCGGATCAGTCACCCCGCCACGATATTTGCATGCCCCTAAGCTTACGTCAGACCTCGGCGGGAACCCGGAAGCCTCAGCCAAGCGAGGGGTAAAGTCCCCAGTACGCCAAGGATAGGGAAGAGGACGGCCTGCCCGGCCAGGCCGATCGCCATCGTCGCGCGGCCGGCCAGGACAGCCGGCCGGGGGCCCTCGCGCCAGCGGAACGGCACGCCGACGAAGAGCCACGCCGCCGAGCGCCGTCGCCTGGCAGAGAGCCAGCCTCCTGGACGACGACGCTGTTGCGCTGGTAGGACGTCGCGTAGTAGGCGAGCGTGACGATGTAGGCGACGAAGACGACGCACGCCAGGCAGATCCCCGCGGAGGCCGAGGTGGAGCCAGCGGCCGCATCCCCTCAAGTCGATCAGACGCCCTGCCGCGTCGGCGGAGCATGCCCGCCAGGGAGAGGAGCCTGCGGACGAGACGAGAGCAGCCCCGTGGCCACGATGAGAACGATCGACATCCCGAGGCGAGCTTCGGCGCCGGAGCGACCTTGCCGCCCATGTAGGCCTGGACCGGCCTCGCCCCGGCGACGCGCGGCTTAGGTGGGCCGTCGACGGCAGCCCGTTGACCCAGTCGGAGACGTCCTGCATCGGAGGGATGAGGAGGACTTTGCCGACCTTCAACCGTGGCTGGCGCCCTTGTAGTACCGGGACCGTCAGGGCGGTGTTGCCGGCCTTCTCCAGATCTTTTTCGCAGGGTCAGGGGCGCCTGGACCATCGGCATCGACATGTCGTTCGTGCCGTAGACCATGAGGACAGGCATGGTCATCCTGCGTTGGTATTCGAGACGTCGAAAGTCTATGTAGGCGAAGTCCTCGAACTGCTGTCCGACGATCTTGGCTATGACGTCGATGATCTGCCGGGGAGCCCCAGGTTGCGCATGTGGGTCGGCCGCGAGCGCGCCCTGGGTTCGGATCGGCAGCACCGGCGCGACACCATGACGACGTAGGAGACCCGGGGTTCGACGCGGCGATGATGGGGCCCATGTAGCAGCCTTCGGACACCGCGTACAGCCCCGACCTCCTGGGGTCCACGCCCTGGGAGCCGAGGGAGGTAGCCGAAGGAGTCCTCGTAGTCCCTCGCCAGCGCCGTGTAGTCGCGGTGGGTGGTCGAGTAGTCGTTCGTCCGCTTGCGGGACGAGGCGTGGCGATGCCCGTGGAGGCGATGACGTCGGTCTCCTCGGCGAAGGCCTGGTGGGAACTGGTCCCGGTGCCGTGGACGAACACCATCCCCGGGACGAGGCCCTGGACTCGAGGGGAGTCTTGAGGGTCGCCGATCGCCGAGCCGTCCCTGGTGGGGACGCTGACCGTCGTCGCGGACCTGGTAGGCGCCGCGGGGCGCGGTGGGGGCCGCGCCCTTGATGGAGGTGTCCGACGTCTCAGGGGACGATGAGGTGCGCATGGGCTGCGGGTTCCATCCGGGCCGGCCCACGTCCCCACATCCCCAGGAGGAGGACCACGGCGATCCAGGCGATCGCGCGCCGCTGCCCGGTCCGCACCTGTCGGGCGGCGCCGACGGCGGGCTCGGCGCCCGCCTCCGCGGGCGCGGGAGCCGGCGTTCTCGACGCCGGCCTCGGGGCGTCGCGCGGTCGGCGCGCGGTTCGTCTGGCGAGGGAGGGAGCCCTCGCGGGTGGGGGCGCCATCAGAGCCCAGCCGGCCCATCTTCTTCGGGTCGCGCTGCCAGTTCTTCGCGACCTCACGCGGAGGTCCAGGCAGACTGCCCGCCCAGCAGCCGTTCGATCCTTGCGCGCCGTCCGCCCGATGCGTGAGCTGCCGTCCTCCTTCCCGATGACGATCCCCTTCTGCGAGTCGCGTTCGACGTGGAGGTCGGCGCGGATGGTCGCTCCCGTCGATCTCCTCGACCGTACGGCCAGGGAGTGGGGAGTTCGTCCTGGAGGTCCTCGAGCGCCGCCTCGCGGATGAGCTCGAGGATGAGCGTCTCCTCGGTCTCGCCTGTCACGGCGTCCCGAGGGTAGAGGGGCGGGCCGGGGGCATGCGTCCGACGAGCAGGTCGGTCAGCCGCTCGACCTGCTCCCCCGTCGCGGCGCTGACGGGGACGATCTCCGCGAAGTCCGCGAAGCGCGAGACCTCCAGGAGGCGTTCGGCGAGCGCGGCGCGCCCGAGGAGGTCGGCCTTCGTCACGGCCGCGATCGTCGGCGCGCGGCCGCCGACGAGCTGGGCGAGGAACCGGTCGCCCGGGCCGATGGCCTCGTCGGCGGGAAGGCACACGACGACGGCGTCGACGCCGGCGAGGCTGTCGCGGACCATGTCGTTGAGCCTCTCCCCCAGGAGGGTGCGGGGGCGGTGCAGCCCGGGGGTGTCGACGATGACGACCTGACCGTCCTCGCGGTTGACGACGGCGCGGATGACGCGCCTGGTCGTCTCCGGGCGGCTGAGGCGACATACCTTCCGGCCGACCATCGCATTGGTGAGGGTCGACTTGCCGGTGTTGGGCCGCCCGACGACGCAGGCGAATCCGGCCCGGAATACCTGGGGGCCGAGAATCCTGCCTCAGGGGCCTGGCGGCGGGGGCCGTCATTCATCGTCTTCTCCTTCTCGTGCGCGCGTCTGGCCACAATCGTAGCCAGCAGCGGCGGCGGCCCCGGAAGGCTCCGCGGACAGGTGGATGCCGCTGACGCGGGCGGTCGACCCGGCGATGGGCACGCGGCCGATGAGCTTGGCGAACAGGCCGCCGACGGTGTCGATCGTCGTCGTCGTCGAGCTTGACTCGAACAGGTCGCCGAGCTCGCCGATGGGGAGCCTGGCGGGACGCGGAACACGCCGTCCGCGAGGACGTCGACTCGGGGACGGCGCGGTCGTGCTCGTCGGAGATCTCGCCGACGAGCTCCTCGACGATGTCCTCGATGGTCACGAGCCCGGCTATGCCGCCGTATTCGTCGACGACGAGCGCGATGTGCGCTGGTCGGCCTGCATGTCGCGCATGAGGTCGTCGACGACCTTGGTCTCGGGACGAACACCGGGTCGCGCATGAGGTCGGCCACGGTCAGGCCGCCGGCGTCGGCGCGCGCAGGTGCGTGCGGCTCAGGACGTCCTCGAGGTAGACGACGCCCAGGAGGTCGTCGGTGGTCTCCCCACCACCGGCACCCTGGAGAATCCGGAGCGGGTGAACAGGGACATGGCCTTGTCCAGGCTCGCGTCCGCCGATGGTGACCATGTCCGTGCGCGGCACCATCACCTCGCGGACGAGCGTGTGGTTGAGGTCGAAGACGGACTGGAGGAGCTCGCGGTCGTTCTCGTCGAGGACGACGGACTGCGAGACCCGTTCGACCATGACGGCGAGCTGGTCCTCCCTGACCTGCTCCGACTCCTCGGGGCCTCGCCTCCCGTTCCCGGACGGTGCGCGAGGGCGATCGCGGTGACGGCGGCCGCCGGCCCGGAGATCAGGCCGAGGGTCTGGATGGGTCTGCGCAGGCCGACGCCCGTCGGCGAGGCGACGGCCATGAGGGCGGTGACGCACGCGAGATCCCTGCGAAGGCCAAGGCCGCCTCCCACCACGTGGACACCACGCCGGCCAGGGCGAGGGTCAGGAACAGGGCTGGCGAAGGCGGCGAAGACGATGCGCAGGAAGACCAGGCCCGCGATCGCAGCCTGGCGGCGGGCGACGAGGAAGGAGATGCGCCTGGCCCCGCGCGCCCGGAGGCCTTCGGCTGACGGCCTCGTCGCGGGTGACGCGGCCGAGCGCCGCCCCGCCCGCCGAGCACAGAGCCTCAGGGCGAAGGAGAGGACGGCGCCGACGATCAGCGGGCCCACGGGATGTCGGAAGCGTTCATGTCTCAGTCGGCTCGGGGGCGACTGGGTCGTCGCGCCGCTGGGCGAGGAAGGTCAGCAGGAGCCTGCGCTGGAGGTCGAACATCTCCTTGCGCTCGTCCTCCTGGGCGTGGTCGTAGCCCAGCAGATGCAGGATGCCGTGCGTGACGAGCAGGAGGACCTCCTCGGCCGTCGAATGGCCGGCGTTGCAGGCCTGGCGCCTGCCGCCACCTGGGGGCAGACGACGATGTCGCCGGAGCATCCCTCCTGCGGCTGCTCCGGCGGGGCCGGCCGCAGTTCGTCCATGGGGAAGCGACAGGACGTCGGTCGGGCCGGGCAGGTCCAGCCAGTCGACGCAGGCGCTCGATGGAGGCCTCGTCGGCGAGGATGACGTTGAGCTCGCCTGCGGATGCACCCGCATGTGGTCGAGGCACGTAGGTCGCCAACGCGGAGACCTCCGCGAGGTCGAGCGCCGGGGTGAACCCGGACTCGTCGTTGACGTCGACGCTCACTGATCCGTCCTTCCGCGCGGCCCTCCGGCCTGCGCCTGTGCCTCGCCCCACCGTGCGTAGGCGTCGATGATGTCGCTGACCAGCCGGTGTCGCACGACGTCCGGCGGAGGACAGCTCGCAGAACGCGATCCCCGGTATGTCCCTGAGGATGCGGCGGACGAGGATGAGCCCGAGGTCGTGCGCCCGGGCAGGTCCACCTGGGTGACGTCCCCGGTGACGACCATCGGGAGCCGGAATCCGAGCCTGGTGAGGAAACATCTTCATCTGCTCGGGCGTCGTGTTCTCGCGCCTCGTCGAGGATGACGAAGGCGTCGTTGAGATCCGCCCGCGCATGTAGGCCAGGGGCGCGACCTCCACGGTCCCCGCGGCCATGAGCCAGAGTATCGAGATCCGGTCGAGCATCTCGTACATCGCGTCGTAGAGGGGCGCAGGTACGGGTCGATCTTTGTCGGTGAGCGAACCGGGCAGGAAGCCCAGGACTCCCCCGCCCACGGCCGGTCGGGTGAGGATGATCTTGGAGGCCTTCGCGTGTTGAGGGCCACCAGGCCTTGGCATCGCCAGATAGGGTCTTGCCCGTGCCGCCGGGCCGATGCCGAAGGTGACGGTGTTCGCGTCGATGGCGTCCACGTAGGCCTTCTGGGCCGACGTCTGAGCCGGATGGTCCTGCCCCGAGCGGACAGGACGTCGTAGGTCACGCGACCTGAGGGGCTGGCGACCTCGAGCGGGAGGATCGCGATGGCGCGCGACCGCCTCCGTCGTCAGGTGCTGGCCCGACTGGACCACATCGCACGAGTTCGCCGATGAGGGGCTTCGGCGACGTCCAGGTCCGCCTCCTGGCCGGTGAGCGTGATGCGGTGGTCCAGGACTGGATCCTCGCCGGAGCGAGGCCGGTCTCCAGTGCGCGCAAGACTCGTCCCGGTGGCTGGAGGAGGTTGATCATCGAAACGTGCTTCGGCACCGAATCGTGCGCTTGGCCGGTTGACTCATCTCTGCGATTCTATCCGGCGACCAGGCGCATGCCGCTCAAGGCCGCCATGGCGAAGGGGCCGGCGCTGGCGTGACCGCAGGACGTTCGACGAGAGGAGGACGGGCCGCCCGCCCGCCTCCCGGAAGGCTTTCGAGCTCCCGGTCGGCGATGCCGCCCTCGGGCCCGACGACGATCCATAGATTCTCCGCCCTGGCGTCAGGGCAGCCCTCGCGGCCTCCTCGTGGCAGACGAGGAGCGTGGCGCCCTCCCGCACGGCGAGGGCGACGACGCCGTCCGTCCCCAGCATCGGCGTGACCTCGGGGGATCCACGAGCGGCGGGACTCGCTTGGCCGCGGCGAGCGCGGTCGCCTCCCACCGGGCCCTGCCCCTGTCCTCCTTGCCCTTCCACGCGGCGATCGACCGGTCAGCCGCCCAGGGGACGAACCGGCTGGCCCCGTACTCGGTCGATGTCTCCACCGCCTGGGAGGGTCGCGGCCCGCCTTGGCGAGGGCTTTGGACGAGCGTGATCGCGCGGACGCGGGGCCTGCTCGCGCACGCGCTCGCGGACGTCCAGCGCGAGGCGGGCCCCGCCGGCCTCGGCCACGACGCACCGCGCCCGTCCCCGTCCGTCGACGACGTCGATCCGTTCGCCCGCTCGGGCGCGCGGACGGTGGCGGCGTGGTGCGCCTCGGCCCCGTCGAGGACCAGGGTCGATCCCTCCTCGGCGTCGGACAGGTCGTCGCAGACGTAGACGGGCGCCGTCACGAACAGATTCCTCCCGCAGCTTGAGAAGAACGAAGAGCTGTGCTGAACGACTCTGGCGGCCGGGAGCTCTCGCCGCGCAGCTTGGCGAGCTGCTGGAGGAGGGCCCCTCTGGCGTCGTCGACCTTGGAGGGGGTCTTGACCTCCACGACGACTTTCAGGTCGCCGCGGCCGGGGCGGTTGAGGCGGCTGACTCCCAGCCCCTTGAGCGAGATGACGTGGCCGGAGTCGGTGCCCGGTTCGACGTCGATCGTCCGCCGTCCGTCGAAGGTCTCGACGTCCAGGGAGCAGCCGAGGGCCGAGGCCGTCATCGGCACTTCGATCTCGCACACGAGGTCGTCGCCGTCGCTGGAAGACCCTGTCCCTTGACGCGCACTTCGACGAAGAGTCGCCGGGCCCGCCGCCCTCGACTCCCGCCTCGCCCTGGCCCGAGAGGCGGATGCGCATGCCGTCCTCCACCCCGGCGGGGACGCGCACGGTGACGTTCCTCGTGGCCCTGACGCGTCCCTCGCCTGCGCATTCCGCGCAGGGCGTGACGATGACCGTGCCGTGCCCGCGGCAGGCCGGGCACACCGTCTGGGTGACCATCTGGCCGAGGATCGAGTTCGCACGCGCTGGGACTGACCCCGTGCCGCCGCACTCCCGGCATGCGACCGGCTCGGTGCCCGCGGCGGCAGGAGCCGTGGCACGTCGGGCACTCCACGGGCAGGGTGTGGGAGATCTCCTTCTCGGCGCCGAAGACGACGTCCTCCAGCTCCAGGGCGAGGGAGACGAGGGCGTCCTGGCCGCGCCGGCCCCGCGGGGCCGGCCCCGTGCGGACGCCGCCGAAGAAGGATTCGAAGATATCGGAGAACGCCCCGAATCCGCTGGGCATCCCTGACCCGCGCAGAGCGTCGTCCCCGCCGAGGTCGTACATCCTCCGGACCTCGTCGGACAGAACGGCGTAGGGCCTCGTTGACGGCCTTGAACTCCTCCGCTTGCCCGGCCCGGCGACGTCGGGGTGGAGCCTGCGGGCGAGTCTGCGGTACGCCCTCTTGATGTCCTCCTGGGAGGCGTCGCGGGGCACGCCGAGGGTTTCGTAGTGGTTTGACACGGCCTTCCTAGCGGTTGCTGAGAATATCGGACAGGTATCGGGATATCGCGCAGACGGCGGCCATGGTCCCCGGGTAGTCCATCCTCGGGGCCGATGACGCCGACGCGGGGCCACCGACTGCTCGGCGACGTCGTACGTCGAGGAGACCACCGACGCCTCGGAGAGCTCCTCGTAGGGGTTCTCCTCGCCGATGGACACGGAGACGCCGTCCTGCATGGCCGCGAGGAGCCTGAGGAGGACGACCTGCTCCTCCAGGGCGTCCAGGACCGGGGAGATCGAGCGGGCGAAGTCGACCGAGTGGCGGGAGAGGTGCGCGGCGCCAGCCATGACGAGCCGCTCGGCGTCGGCCCGCAGGGCCTCGGTTATGGCGGTGCCGACCACGTCCAGGACCTCGTGGAGGCGGGCGGGGGCCGCCCGGCCAGCGACGCCAGGGAAGGGCCAGGTCGGCCAGGCGCAGGCCGGTCAGCTCGGCGTTGAGGCACCGGCCGAGCGAGGCCAGGTCCTCGGCGTCCACGTCGCGGGCCAGGGCGAGGGTCCGCTGTTCGACGCGGCCGGCCTCGGTGATGATGACCAGGATGACGCGCCCGGCGCCGGACGGGATCAGCTCGATGTGCCGCAGGGAGACCCGCTGGAGCGAGGGGTACTGGACGACGGCCGCCTGCTGGGTGATCTGCGCCAGCGCCCGGACGGCTCGGGCGATCACGTCGTCGAGGTCGACGGCGCCCGACAGCACCCGTTCGATGGCCCGGCGCTCGGGGGCGGAGAGGGTTTGACCGCGTCGAGGGAGTCGACGAATGCCTGTACCCCTGGTCGGTCGGGATGCGGCCGGGCCGACGTGTGGGGCTGATGGATGAGGCCCGCTCTCGAGGGCGGCCGATGTCGCTGCGGATCGTGGCGGGCGAGACGCCGAGGTCGTAGCGTTCGACCAGGCTTCTGGAGCCGACGGGCTCGCGGGCCGAGACGTAGTCGCGCACGATGGCTTTGAGAACCCTGGTCCTGCGGTCCTTGGTCCCCATGGCCCTCCTCTCGTCCGTCGCCCGTGCACTCGCGTCGAGCCTATAGCACTCGACCGCCCGAGTGCCAATCCTACGCTGAGGGCGTGAGTGCGCACACCTATCGGGGTGATCTTCGACGACCGATACGGTGACGACGTTCTGTCCGCCGACCCCCACCGGCACGGCGACTACGCGCACATGCCCGCATCGACGGCGGTCGAGGCCCGCCCCGGACTGGTGGTCGAGGACGCCGACACGGGCTTCGTGGGCGCGTCACGAGGGTCGGGCGCGGCCGGCGCCTGGCGGGTGGAGCCGAGGACCGCCGCGGGGCGGCGTCTTCCCCTCGGCCGAGGGGTTCTGGATCGACGGTCGCCCGGTCGAGCTCGTCCGGCCCGCGGCCGCTCCCGCGCCGACCGGACGCGTGCGCACGGGCCTCCGGCTCCCTGCACGTCCGGGCCGCGCGCGCACGGCCCGGGCCCGCGCATCTGGGTCGAGGGTGGCACGACGCCGGAACCTCGTCGCCAAGGTGTGGGGAGGACCTGGCCCTGAGGGCGTGGTCGTCGAGGAGCTGAAGGGCGTCGACCGGCTGGAGGACGCCCTGGCCGCGTTCGGCCCCTCCCCGGTCCGCCGCGCGGGCGTCCTCGTCGACCACCTGGTGCCCGGCTCGAAGGAGTCGCGCATCGCCGAGCGCGTGGCGCACCTGCCGGGGGTCCTCGTGCTCGGGCATCCCTACGTCGACGTGTGTAGCAGGCCTGCGCCCTGCCGCGGTGGGCCTCGTCCGCTGGCCGGAGGTCCCCCGGGGCGAGGACGTCAAGGCGGGGACCCTCTGCCGCCTGGGCTGGGCGCACGAGACGGCCGAGGACGTGGGGATCGGATGGTCGCGCATCCTGGAACGCGTCGCCTCCTACAAGGACCTCGAGCCCCTCCCTTCGGGCGGATGGAGAGCTCATCGACTTCGTCACCGCCGAGGGCTCGAACTGAGCGGGCCCGCCGACGCGGGACGGCCTCGATCCGTCCGGACGCGGCGCCGCCGCGGGCCCGAACCTCGCCTGCCCGGCCGCGCGACAGTGCGGGACTGGCGGGGCTCGGCCGTGATGGAATGGTCGCGTGAGCGAAGAACACACCGGGCCCGCCTGCGGGGAGGACGCCGCCCTGCCGCTGGAGGCCGACGAGTTACTTCCGCCGCAGCCTTCCACCCTCATCGAGGACTACTCGGCCACGGAGGACATCCTCACCTGAGCCTGGCCCTGGCTCGCGGTGCTCTTCCTCGTCCAGGTCACGAGATCGATCGCGACCTCGTGGACGCCGAGGATGGCGGGCGCCATCCTCGGCGGGTCCGTCTGCGCATCCTCGCCGCGTGGGCGCTCGTCAACCGCTGGAAGTCGCGGCGGCTACTTCGCCCCGCCGTCCCGCCTGGGGTGGTGGAGCGTACCATGTTCGTCCTCGTCCCTCGCCTCGTGCGCGTGAGCGGAGGCGATGTGGATGCCGGCTCTGCGCCACGTCGCCTTCAACGTCGCCGTCTGCACGCTGGGTGGATCGCCTGGCGCAGACCCGGCGTGGGCCCTCCGCGGCTGATAGCCGACCTGACGGCAGCTCGTCGTCTTCCCGGCAGATGGCGGCGATCTTCCTCTCTGCTTCCGCTCTTCTTCACGCAGGAGATGCGGCAGTTCGCCACGGTCAGCGACCCGGTCCGGTTCAGGACCCTGGCGGGTGCTGGCGGCCTCGCCTCATGGGTGGCTGGACCCCTCGGTCACGCGCCAGCTCGAAGGCGACCTGCCTCGACGAACCGAGCGCCTGACGTGCCGCCAGCGGACGAACCTCACCTCTGTTCGCCATCAGGCAGTCCCTTCAGCTGTGCGTCATCCTCCTGGTCGCCTCTGCGCCTCGCCGTGTCCTGTCGGTGGCCCGTGGCTCGCTAGGAGCTCAGATGCCGCGTGGATCTCGCGCCCGCGGTCGTCGACTCTTCCGCGGGGCCAGACCCATCCTCACGTCCGCGGGGCTGGCTGGCGACAGCTCTGTCCCTCAGCCCTCGCGCGCGGTGAACCGCCGTCCTGTCCCTGACGCTCGGCCGAGGGCCGGGAGAACTTCCTGAGGGCGGCGAAGAGGAGGTCCGCGCCGCCTCGGAGCGCTGGCGCAGCCTACCGAGAGCGGGCCCACGCCCATAGGTCGCGGGTGACCGAGTCGGCGAGCAGCCGGCCCTTCCTGCGTGAGCACGAGCTCGCCGGCGGCGGCCCTGCCCGGACGGACGAGGCGCGTCGGCGAACCGGGACGAGCGGGTCCGCGCCCTTCCGGCACTCGATCCTCGCGCAGGCGGATGCGGAGCATGACGTCTCCTGCGCCGCCTGAGGCGGTCAGTGTCCCCGCGCGGCCGCTGGCTTCGCCCTGCCCTGATCCGCGCGGAAAGCCAGGTGCTGACGTTCCAGCAGTGGGCGCTGATGCGCGAATGCGCCCCGACCGTATCCCCACCAGCTGGCGCCAGCCAGTAGATTTATGCTGTGCCGGCACTCGCGGCCGGGCCGCCCAGTTCGACATCCGCACCAGCGGTAGCCGGAGGCGGTGAGGCCCTCGTCGGCCGCCCCGTATTTGTCCGCCAGCTCGTCGCCGGGCAGCGGATCCCGCCCCGCGCGGCCTCGCGCCCCCATCTCCGGTTCCGGGTCTCGACCGTCAGCGCGTAGGCGCCTCACGTGGTCCGCCCGTGCGCGAGGCCGCATCGACCGATCGCCGCCACTGCCCCCATCGTCTCCCCGGCGCGCCGTAGATGAGGTCGACGGAGACGTCGAGCCCGGCCTGCCTGGCCCATGCGACCGCCTGTTCCACCTGGCCCGGCGTGTGCCGTCGGTCGAGGGCGGCCAGCACGATCTGACGGCGGACTGCATGCCGAAGGGAGACCCGCGTGAATCGGCGTCGGCGAGCCGCAGGAGGCCGTCGCACGCGACTGGGATTCGGCCTCGGTGTCACCTCCGCTCGCCGCGCGCAGCCTGAAGCCGAGTCGAGTTGCCAGACCCTCCCAGCTGGTCGGGGTCGAGCATCGTGGGCGTGCCGCCGAAGAACGCCGTGTCGAGGAGTTTCCGCCCCGGCCGCGGAGGACACGGCGGCTGAGGGTTATCCCCGCCAGCGATCCGGGGAAGTCGTCGGCGGACGCCCCGCCCCATGCGGAGGTTCGTGTACGTGTTGAAGTCGCAGTACCCGCATCTGACCGCGCAGAAGGGATATGGACGCAGCGGCGATGCCGTGACGCCGTCGGGCAGGAGCCGTCCGGCGGGGCCCGTCGCCGTCGGGGAGTTCAGCACGGCGGAACGCCAGGTCGCGGATCGTGCGGCCGGCGTCGACCTCGCTGTTCGAACTGCGTCATGACCCGTCTGGCTATCGGGCGCGGAACCCGCCGCGAAGTGCCTGGGGTCGCTGGGGGTCGGCCTCTGGCCCGCGTAGAGGTTGGCGAAGGAGTCGCCGTCCTCGAGCTCGTCGCGCATCTGCCATGCGTAGTCGTCCCAGTCCGCGCGAGCCCACAGGCCGTCGTTTCAGAGCACCCCGGCGGCCTGCGCCACGAACGGCCCGGCCACCAGGCGGCGTTTGCGGTGGCGCTTCTGCGCCATGGTCGGGGAAGAACGTCCACAGTCTCGCGCGCCCGAGGGGTGGCTGGCTCGGCGAAGACCACCGGCAGAGCCTGGGCGGCGCCGGCTTCGACGATGCGGATCGTTCGTCACGTCGTTGCGCACGGCGTTGGCCACGCACTGGGCCACGGCCACGTGCCAGCCTCGAAGGCCAGCACGTTGCGGTCGGGGTGGACGGCGCGGGAGACGAGCCGTTCGCCCGATCCCGGGCCGATCTCGATGACGACCGACCCGTCGTTGCCGAAGGTCGCGGCGAGGTCGACGCGCGCGTCGGCGATCGTCGTCGGCGAACTCGCCCCTGGAAAGGTCGAGGACGTAGCGGGGCCCTGTGCCTTTGAGCGTCTTCGATACCGGCGGATCATGCGCCCTCCGCGCCGGGAGAAGGACTGACGCGCCCTCGACGGCGCTTGGCCCCGAGGTCGACGGATCGCCGCTGGCCTGGTCGCATCTGCGGCTCCTCCTGTCATGCGGCTCCTACTTCTTGGCGCCCTGAGGTAGCGGCCACGAAGGCCTCCTGGGCACGTCCACCCGCCCGATCGACTTCATCCGCTTCTCGCTCCTTCTGCTTCTCCAGAAGCTTGCGCTTGCAGGGTGACGTCGCCGTAGCATTTGGCCAGAACGTCCTTTCTCGCATCGCCTTGATCGTCCTGCGGGCGATGATCCGGCTGCCGATGGCGGCCTGACGGGGCGATTTCTGAACTGGCGCGGGAATGAGCCCTTGAGCTTCTTCGTCATCTCCAGCCCGTAGGGAGTACGCCTGTCTTTGTGAACGATCGCGGAGAAGGCGTCGACGACCTCGTGCTGAGCAGCAGGTCGATCTTGACGAGGTCGGCCTGCTGGTCCTCGGCCATGTCGTAGTCGAGGGAGGCGCATCCTCTCGTCCGGCTCTTTTGAGCTGGTCGAAGAAGTCGGGTGACGATCTCCGCCAGTGGAAGAGCATAGTGAGTTCGACCCTCAGACGAGAGGTAGTCCATCCCCAGCATGGCGCCGCGCTGCCGCTGGCACAGCTCCATGATCGTCCCTGTAGTCGGCGGGGCGAGCACCGTGGCGCGCACGGTCGGCTCGAAGATCAGCTCTGAGCTTGCCCTCGGGGAACTCCGACGGATTGCGTGACGACCGCCTCGCCGCGCGTCGGTCACCACCCGTAGACGACCGACGGCGAGTGGCGATGATGTCGATGCCGAACTCCCGCTCGAGCCGTTCCCGGACGATCTCCAGGTGGAGCAGCCCCAGGAACCCGCATCGGAAGCCGAAGCCGAGGGCGACGGAGTTCCCGGCCTGTAGACAGGGCGGCGTCGTTCAGCTTGAGCTGTCCAGGGCGTCGCGCAGATCGCGGGTAGTCCGATCCGTCGATCGGATAGACGCCGGAGAAGACCATGGGCTTGGGGGTCCCGGTAGCCGGCGAGCGGTTCGGCTGCGGGTTTTCGCTGACGTGACGGTGCTCGCTGACGCGGGACTGGCGCACGTCCTTCACCCTGGTGATGAGGTATCTGACCTCCCCGCCGCCAGCCCTCGGTGGGCGGGCTCGGCGAGATGACGCCGATCTCGAGGAGCTCGTGCGTGGCGCCCGTCGACATCATCTGGATGCGCTCGCGCGGGGCGAGCCTGCCGTCCTTGACCCGGACGTAGCGACCACGCCGCGGTAGGTGTCGTAGACGGAGTCGAAGATCATCGCGCGGACCGGGCCGTCCGCCCGGCCTACGGGCGCGGGGACCTCGGCGACGATCCGGTCGAGCAGCTCGGCCACCCCGTGCCGGTCTTGCCCGACACCGCGAGGCATTCGCCGGGGTCGACGCCGATGAGCGAGGCGAGCCCTCCGCGTACTTCTCGGGCTGGGCCGAGGGGAGGCCGATCTTGTTGAGCACGGGATGATCGCGAGGTCGTTGTCGAGGGCCGCGTAGAGGTTGGCCAGGGTCTGCGCCTCGATCCCTTGGGTCGCGTCGACGAGGAGGATCGCCCTCGCACGCGGCGAGCGAGGTTGACCCGTAGGAGAAGCCGACGTGCCCGGGCGTGCTGACTCACGCTGAGGGCGTAGGGCTCGCCCGCGACGGTCAGGGAGGCGGACGGTTCTGGGATTTGATCGTGATCCCCTGTTCGCGTTCGATGTCCATGCGGTCCAGGTACTGGTCTCGCATGACGCGTCTCGTCGACGATCCCGGTCAGCTGCAGCATGCGACGGCCAGCGTGACTTTCCGTGGTCGATGTGGGCGACGATGAAATTGGCGGATGCGGCGTGACGCGGTGGCCGCGGGACGGGACCTCTGGCGGCAGACCGGAGGATGAGGCGGGCACGGTGCTCCTTCGTTGAAACGGTCCCCACTAGTGTAGTGGGCGCCTCGCGCGCGCAGTGCACCGATTGCGTGAGACCGCCGACGCGACCCGGCTGGTCCTTCCTCCGCGCGCGGGCCGCGGTCCAGGCCTCGGGCCTCGGCGGAGAACGCGGTGGCAGCGTCCCAGCCGCGGGCCGCGGCGGCTGCGCCCTGAGCGTAAAGCCCCGCAGTCACGGCCTCTTCCCGACTTCGTCCGATAATTGGAGCATGTCTCTCTCGGCTGGTTTCCAGGACGTCCTCCCTCGTCGAGGAGATGACGCGCGGGCCGGGCAAGTCGCTCGTTCCGCACCGCCGCCTCGTCGACTCGACTTCTCGCTGGCGCTCGAGCCCTGCTCGCGCGGCGGGGCGTCGGCGCCTTCCTTCCTCGTCCTGGCGCTCGGCGCCGTCTTCGGCGCGGGCATCCTCGTTCGCGATCCGCCGCGCCCGGCCCGAGTCCCGCGTGGAGGAGTGGAGAGGGCTGGGCGGGCCACCGTCGCGGGCGAGGCGGCGTCCGTCGACGGACTCACTCCTGATCGCTACCGCGACGCCGCGCCCTCCGACTCGCACGAGGTCGTCGTCATCGACGGCGCACCGCGCTCGACGAGGCGGATCCGGCCGACGACCGGGCGCGGGCGGCCCGCTGAGGCGGGCCTGCGCGACACATGGATGCTGCGGATCGACGCCGCGCAGCGCTCGGCCATCGCCGCCGCGGCGGCGTGGCCAACGCCCCCTATCTCTCGCGACGACCTGCGGATCACGATCCTCAGCGCCTCGTCGCGGCGGTCGCCGTGCCGGTCGGCCTTCTTCGCCATCCCGCCGTCCTCGCCCCTGCTCTGAGGGGCCCGGAGTCCGCCGGCGAGGGTCGCGCACGCCGACGCGCCGCAGGCCGCCTCCTCCCCGCCTGGGATCTCGCGAATCGGCGGCCTCTGCGGGGCGCGCCTCATAACGATAGGTCCATGGCACTGTCTTCGAAGCTCCTCAGCAAGGACGAGACCGAGATTCTCCACATGCACGAGCACATCAAGAGGCTCATCCCGAATTTCGCTCTGTCCGCCCTGCTCATCGCGGCCGCAATAGCCGGCTTCGTCTTCCTCCCTGCGGCTGGCGCCCGGCCAGCACCATCGCGATCCTCGTCCTGCTGCTGGCGGGGCTGCTCGTGGGGATGTTCCGCCGTGGCTCAAATGGGTGACGGCGACCCACACGATCACCAATCGCCGGATCATCACCCGTGCCGGCATCTTCACCAAAACCGGCCACGACATCCCCCTCAGCCGCATCTCGAACGTCGCCTACGAGCACGACCTCATCGACCGCCTCTTCGGAGCGGGCACGCTCGAGCTCCAGACATCGGCGGACGACCCTCTACCTCACGGACGTCCCCAACGCCGAGAGGGTCCACGTGATGCTCACCAATCTGCTGTTCAACGGCGACGCACGGCCCGGCGAGGCCGACGAGGCCCCCGCGGGCGCGCGGCAGTAAACCCCGTGTCCGTCGGGAGGCTCTCCAAGTTCGGCTCGGCCCTGCTGGGCTCCCTTCTCCGCTCCCGGGGATCCTCGAAGCGATCGGCGTCCCGCCGCGGGAGGGCGCTGGGTGGGCCAGGCTGGCTCGAGCTCAGTCGCCGCCAGCGGGGACACGGGTCGCGGCGGATCGCTGCGGGCGCGCCGTGCTCGTCGCCCGGACGCTCGCCCAACTGCCTCGCCCGCGACGCCCAGGCGTGTACTCGGTGGAGGACCCGGGCATGCCGGTTTTCGACTACGCGCCGGGCTCGACGACGGCCGTCCTGAGCCCCGGGGAAGTCGTGGTGACATGGGTGCCCTTCGAAGAGGACCGTTCCCAGGGCAGTGACCGCCCGTCGTCGTCCTGGCTGAGGCGGGCCGCATCGTCTTCGCCCAGTTGACGTCGAAGGACCACGATCGGGACGCGGCGCGGGAGCGCGCAGCGGCGCCGCTGGCTGGACGTGGGGGCGGGCGGCTGATCTCGAAGGGCGTCCTCCGAAGCTCGCATCGACCGGCTGCTGTGCGCGTCCGGAACGGGTGAGGCGGGAGGGCGGCGGTCTGGATGGATCGCGCTTCACAGAACTCGTCGCCGCCATCCGGGCTTCGCTACGGCTGGACATCTGGTAGTATTTGCTGCGACTCTTACACCCGGTCGGGTGGTGGTCCAGTCGGGGCGTACCACGGGAACCCCACTTCCCCAGTCCCGCCCGCGGCGAATCCTCACCGACTGTGTACACACGTCGCCGGGCGATTGAACCGAGCAGAGCACGGCAAACATCGTCGCAGAAGAAGCGCATTCTCACCACGAGAAGCGCCGCCTTCGCAACAAGGCGGTCAAGTCGGAGTTGAAGACCTACGTGCGCAAGACGCGCGAGGTCGTCGCCGCCGGCGACGTCGAGACCGCCGAGGCAGTCTCTGCGGGTGGCCACCCGAAGCTCGACAAGGCCGTCTCCAAGGGCGTCATCCACAAGAACCAGGCGGCCAACCGCAAGTCGAAGCCAGGTGCAGGTCGCCAAGCTGGCCAAGCAGCTGTAACAGCCAGTGACAGGGCAGCGGAAAGCCGCTGCTCCTGTCACTGCTTCCAGTCATCTCCCAACGGAAACACTGCGCTGCCAGAACCCCGCACAGCACGCCCATTGCGATCAGCGAGGCTGCGGACCCCAGTGTTGATCCACCCCTGGCCTCCCACAGACCCTTCGTCAGAAAGGTCAGCTGCGTGAGCGGGGAAAATCTCGCAACCGCGGCCACACCCTCCGGGAGCTGGGAAAGCGGAACCGCCGTGCCTGAGAGGAAAAATGAGGGGGTAGACGAGGATGCTGCCTATCCCTGCGCCGCGCCCTGGGAGGGCAAGAGCCCCGCCAACAAGTAGCCCAGCGCCATGAACGCGCACAGCCCCAGCGCCGTGGCCAGTAGGACGTTCACTGCCCTCACTGCATCGGCGCCGACGCCGAATCCCACGATCGCCACCGCGTAGAGGCAGGCTATCGACAGCAGGCTCAGGGCCACGCGAACGGTCAGATCCGCCGACATGTAGACGGCCGGGCGAAGCGGCGTCGCCCGGAACCTCCTGAGCACTCCCGTCTCTCGCTGAGTCACGAGGTCGACGGGAAGGATGATGACAGCCGCGATCGCGATGACGATGCCGGGGAAGGCCGTGACGTTCGCGTCGAGGAAGCCCTGGCCGCCGAACTCCCTTTCTTCGGGCCGTTTCCGAACATCAGCCCCATGATCAGCATGAACGTCGGAGCGAAGGCGATCATGAACACGACGTTCGCCGCGCTCGCGCAGTGTGCGCAGGGCCGTGGTCTTGAGGACTTTCACAAACACGCGCATGTCAGTTCCCTCCCTCATCGCGCGGCCCGTCAGGGCGAGAAAGACGTCCTCGAGCGAGGCCTTCTGACGTTTCAATGTCTTCAACAGCTGCGCCTGCGGCCCTATGGCGCGGACGGCTCTCACCTGGGAATCCGCCGGCTGAATGCAGCCTCACGGTCAGGCCGTCGATCGATGCGTTCGAGACTCCGGCGACGTTCGTGAATATCTCAGGGCTGACCGGCCGGCTGGTCTTCAGAGTCACGAGGTTCGCGCCGCCGAGCCCGGCGATGAGGCCCGGCACGGTGTCGAGCGCGATGATCCGCCCGCGGTCGACGATCGCGACCCTGTCGCACAGGGCCTCCGTGCCTCCATGTAATGGGTGGTCATGACCACGGTGCATCCGGCGTCTCGGATCGAGCGGACCACATCCCACATCGCCAGCCGCGCCTGCGGGTCCAGCGCTGTGGTCCGTCCGTCGAGGAAGACGATCTCCCGGCCGGCTCGCTACGCGCGAGCGCGATCGACACCCGCTGGCGCTGGCCTCCGAGAGCTTTTCGACGTAGGAGTTTTTCTTGCCGGACAGTCCGAGCTCGGCGATGAGCCTGTCGGCGCCCCTGGGGATTTTCATAGAAGGATCCGAACAGGTCGATGGCCTCGCCGACTTTCATTCTCGTCGGCAAAGCCGAGGATTGAGTTGGATTCCCACCCGCGCCCGCCACGAGCGGTCGGCGACGTCCGGATCGGCGCCGAGGACCCGCGCGGCGCCCGACGTCCGGCGCTGGAGCCTCCAGGCATTCCATGAGGGTCGTCTTTCCGGCCCTGTTCGGGCCGATGATTCCGAAGATTTCACGGTCGGCGACGTCGAAGGAGACGCCGTCGACGGCGAGAAGATCGCCGAACCGCTTCGTCAGGGATTCGACTGCCACTGCCGGCGCGCTGGTCGAGCCGCGCGCATCGGTCGACATGCGCGCGCTCATCGTGAATCGCCGCCGCCGTCGGCGACCTTCCGGCGGGACCACCCGCATTCTGGGGTCTCTTCGTCGCCGCTGACTTTGCTTTGAGTGATTTCGGCATCGCCCGCGTTCTCAGTTCGGTCCGAGTTTCCGGCGCCGTCGCCTCGTTTTCGCCCCTCGGGCGGCATCACCCCCGGAGCATCGATCGGACCAGTCTCGCCACGGATTGTCTTGTTTGCTCAGAAGGAGCCTCGAGCGGGATGAGCGCGATGCCTTCGTTCGCCTGTCGGTGCAGCGACGAGCTGGGCACCCGCCTCGATTCTCGAAGTCCCCTGCGCGCCTTGGCCGGAATGGCGACCCTGACTGCGCTGGCTCGACCGTCACCACCCGGAAAGCCACGGCCGCCTGGGCCGTAAGAGCTCGTGTTGACAGGACCTTATAACAGTTCTTCTCTGTGTTTTTCGGGTCCCCCTGCCGTGCGAATCGCCCGCCGTCGGGGAGGCTTGCGGTTTTACGCCGCAACGGCTTTCGTCTCGATTTTTCGGCTGACGACCGTTCGCCTCGTTGAGCCTTTCGCGACGCCGCCTCGCCCAAGCGATGCGCCCTCAACCAATGAGCCCTATGTGTATGTAAAACCTGTATACATGACACTCCTACATCTCGACGAAGCTCGTCGACAAGGCCTCGGAAGTTCGGGAGCCTTTGTCAATCTTGCGGTTTCCCTGATTATTTCGCCGCTTTCCTCGATGTCTCGAAACCTGACACCGCTGAGGCGATCGTCCCGCCACATCGCCCCTGATAGCCTTGAAGCGCAGCAGGGCGCCGGCCTCGCATCGATCGGAGTCACGGTCCCGCGAAAGCGACAAGCAATGAAGACGTGGAAGACCACTGACTCGCGCTCACAGCCCTGCCTCGCTTTCGCCGCGGCGGCCCTGCCAGGCTGAAGTCATGACGACGCCGCGAGCAGGGGCTCGGGCGTGACTGTCACCGGCAACAACGATCGAGATCGCCGCCACCGGCGGGGTCTCCAACAGGCCGACGGAAAGGACTCGAGCAGAACATCGCTTCGACAGCGGGTCGAGCAGCTCGAAGGACCTCAGGGCGGCTCGACCGCGGGCGCCTTCGCAGGGCGGTTCGTCGGCGCAGGCGGGACGACCGTCGACGACGACGATTGAAGAGGCGGCGGCCGACAGGAACGTTACTGCGGCCACCGTCGTCGGCGGGAACGCGGTCGTCGCCAACTCCGGCGGAAACCGTCCACGCCGGCGAGAACGTCGACCAGATCACCGTCACCGGATCGGACGTGAAGGTCCTCGCCAAGACGGCGAAGAAGGTCTCGATCCAGGGTTCGAACGTCAAGGTGTTCGTCGAGCGGGTCTCCCTCCGTGGACTTCTAACGGGTCCGACAACGAGGCCGAGGGCGAACGGTTCGCGTGCAAGATCAACGACAACGGCTCCGATAACAAGGTCGAAAAAGGCCGACTGACACGGGGGCTGGCTAAGTCCCGCCGTGCGAGCCGGCACAGTCACGGACACGGTGATAAGGTCGGCCGGACAACACGAGCCGGCAACTCGGCGGACCACGCAGGCCGACGAGCTCAGCCGACAACACAGGCCGGCGGTAAAGGTCGGCCGAAACGAACGGCACGGTTGCGGCGTCTCCTCCGCAACCGCGGCCGTGTCGGAGAGGACGGAATGGCATACGACAAGCCGACCAACCGGCAAACGGTCCTGCTGGTCGACGACGAGTCGGCCATCACGGACGCGCTCGCCCCTCATCTCGAACGCTCCGGGTTTCGGCTGCCGTCGCCCACGACGGCGCCGAAGGCCCCGACGTCCACGATGATCAACCCCGACATCGTCGTCACGGACGTCATTTGATGCCTCGACTGGACGGCGCCAGCTCGTGCGCGAGATACGCGCCCGCGGCGTGATGGACCCCATCATCCTCTGACGCAGATCGACCAGTCCCATGAATGCCTGCGGCCCTGGACGAGGGCGTGACGACTATCTTTCAAAACCCTTCGACCTGCAGTGAGCCTGGTCTCGGTATCCGCGCCGTCCTGCGGCGGACGGCGGCGGCCCAAGCCCCACTTCGGCGGCTGACCGGTTGGCGTGTGGCGACCTCGTGCTCGACCGAGTCGCATTGCGAGTCTTCCTCAAAGCCCGCGAGGTCACCGCTCACCCCTGCAAGGCGTCGATGCTTCGACCACCCTCATGACCCATCCCGGCGAGCTCCACACCCGCGAGCGGCTCCTGGCCGCGCTGTGGGGAATCGACTTTTGCCTCACCGACGCGGGCCGTCGACCACCGCATCCGCGAGATCAGGAGGGTCCTCGGCGACGACCCGACCCAGCTGACCTACATCGAAACGGTGCCGTCCGTGGGATACCGCTCTATCGGGGCGGTGCGGGCATGAAATGGATTCGTCTGCGCAGGCTCGTCTCCGTGATTCTGCCCGCGGTCGTCTGCCCGGCGGCGGCGCTGTAGCGTGGCGGTTTTCGGGCGAGTCCCGCTACCTCTTGTGAAGTTCTGCCTGACTCTGCTCGCCCGCTGGCTGTTTCGCCTGTGCGCTTGATCGCCCTCGCCCGCGAAGCGGCAGAAAACAAGAGTACGCCGACGTTGAAAGCCGGCAGGAGAGCTGCGCCAATCCCCACCGCCAGTTTCTCCGCCGCCTCGACCACGAGCTCGAAGAATCCTCTGACGGCGCTAAGAGCCGCCGCGGCCAGCCACGACGCCGAGGATCCGAGCTGGTCGATCGTCACCGCGCAGTCCCTTGCGCATGAGCCGCTTGCTGACCGATCTGCGCAAACTCCGAGCTGGAGACCTCCCCGATCGCACATCGAGGACGTGGATCTGAGGAGACTGCGCGCGACGCCGTCGACGCCGCGTCGGCCAAGAGCTCGCTGCACGCGGGGGAGCAGATCGTTCTCCCTGAGTTTTCCCGGAGGCTGGCCGCTGCATGTGGTCGTGACGCCGACTCCGCTCTATTCGGCTGTGTACAACCTCGTCTCGAACGCCGCGAAATACTCGGGCTGAATCCGTCATCGAGACTGAGGGCTCGGAGGGCCAGGGACCGTCACCGTCGAGGTCGCGGACACCGGTAGCGGCATCTCGCCGAGGATCGTCGGCGCGGTCTGGGACGAGCCTCAGCCGGGCGAGCACCCGGCGGGCATCCGGCAACGGCCTCGGCCTGGCGCTGGTGGCGACGATCGTCGCACGCCACGGCGGGACCGCGCAGATGAGCCCCGCCTGGGAGTGGGAACCTCGTGTCCGTCACCTCCCTCGGTCACTTCGGCTGAGGCCAGCCAGCGGGCAGCCAGCACCGTCGATAGGCGCAGCCGCCAGCCCCGTCGCCGGCGGTAGCCGTGCCGCAACGAACGGGCATCGCGGCTCGAGTCCGGCCGACGGCCGTTTGCAGCCGCCGAGCTCGTCAGAGTTTCGCCAGCCCGTCGTCGTCGATGGGGTCGCAGACGATGTCGGCTCCGGCTTTGACGTCGTCACCGTGCGTGCTGCTCGATCGCGACGCTGACGCCCGCCGGAGAGAGACTCATGTCGTTCGTCGAACCTCGATGGCGACGGTGTCGGCGATCGGGACGTCCAGTACGCGGCGACGTCGGCGAGCCCCGTCGCCTGGACACGTCTCTTATGAGGATCTCTCCGACCTCCCTGGCCCCGTCTCGGACAGGTTCCGGGATCCGCCTCGCAGGAGTCGCCGAGTGCGCGGTCGAGGCCGTCGATGGTGATGTCCGATCCGCGGGGAAGGATGAACGTCGCCTCGATGCGACCGCTGCCGTAGTCCAAGTGAAGCGATCTACGCCCTAGGGCATCCACGCGTCGTCTTCGTCCTCGTCGGGCCCGGGTGAAGCTTCGAGTGAACGAGTCGGACGCGTAGAAGACCCGCGCCTGCCACAGTTTTACGCGATCCCGTGGCTGCGCAGGACCTGCGTCGAGCGCCGCAGCGTCTCGGCGTCGATCCGTCTGTCGGCGATCACGTTCGTCGTCGACGCGCACGTAGGCGCCCGCGGCGCCGACGAGCCCGGTGAATCCGAGGTCCCACAGCCACGGGCAGAGTTCGGGGATCGAGCGGCCCGTGCACAGCATGAGTCTGTTCCCGCCTCGGCCGCTGCGACCAGGGGCCTCATCGCGCGCGAGTCGGGCACCGTCTGGCGTCCCGTCGATGAGGGTGCCGTCGACGTCGATGAAGATCAGCCTTTGTCACACGCCGGGCCTACTTCCAGAATCGCCCCCCGCGCCGTGGCGAGGAAGGGCCCGTCACAGTTCGGCGATGATCTTCCGACGCCGTCCTGGCGTCCCTAGAGCATCTGGGTGTTCTCCTGAAGAAGAGCGGGCTGACGAGGCCGGCGTACCCGGGCGTTGCCCATCGACCGTTTGAAGACGACGACGCTGCGGGCCTCCCCACACGTGAGCACGGGCATGCCCGCGATGGGAGAGCCGGGCCTGGCGGGGCGGACGGTGTCGTTGGCCCCGACGACCAGGACCACGTCGGTCTCGGCGAAGTCGCCGTTGATCTCGTCCATCCCCTCGACGATGTCAGCACTTTTGGCTTCGGCCAGGAGGACGTCTAATGTGCCCGGGGAGGCGGCCCGCCACCGTGGATGCCGAAGCGCACCTGACGCCGGCCTCGCGGAGCTTGCGCGCGAGCTCGGCGACCGGATACTGGGCCTGGGCCACTGCCATGCCGTAGCCCGGCGTGACGATCACCGATCCGCCTCGAGCGTGCGGGCCAGGGTCCGCGGCGGTGGTCTCCTGTGCTCGCCGCCTCGCCGCTCTGGCTGGCTGGGCCGCTCCGCCGATCCGAATCCGCCGAGGATCACGGAGACGAAGGACCTGTCTGCCCGGCACATGATGTACGAGAGGTGGCGCCTGAGGAGCCGACGAGCGCCCCGGGTGATGATGAGCAGATCGTTGCGGAGCGTGAAGCCGGCCATGGCGGCCGCCCAGCCCGGAGTACGAGTTGAGCATGGAGAGAGCGACGGGCATGTCCCCTCCGCCGATCGCGAGCACGAGGTGCGCGCCGAGCGCCAGGCGACGACGTTTCAGGATGGTGAGCGGAACTGAGGCCGCCGCCTGACGGGGCCGGATCGAACCACGCGATGCAGGGCGACGCAGGCCGCGATCGCGCCGAGATTCGAGCTGCCAGGCTGGGAGCGCGAGGGGGCGCCCGAGATCCTCGCGGAGAGCTTGAGGTAGGCGACCACCGAACCGGTCAGCGTGACGGCCTGATGAAGACGGCCAGGCCGATCTCCCCATGTGGAACGGCTCCGACGCGTGAGGCGGAGGAGGTCCGCGCGGCCAGTCGATGAAGCGAGTAGCCCTCACCAGACCGCCGCCAGGCCGGACGAAGGAGCGAGGAGCGCGATGAGCTCGGCATGCCCGTCATCCGACTCTGCGCGCCTTCCATATGCCCGCGGTCGCTGATGGACATCGCGACGGCGACGAGGGCGAAGGTCTGAACGGGATTCTGTTCGGGGAGCTCGACGGACACCCAGACGGTCGCCACGAGCGAGCGCCATGCCCGCGGCGCCCAGCAGGCTGCTGCCGCGGCTCGCGGTCGCCTGCTTGGACTAGGGCTCGCCAGGCGAGGATGAAGAGGACGGCCGCCACGATCGACCCCAGCGACAGGAAATCTGCCGGCCAGGTCGGACGAGCCCTGATGACGCTGACGATGTCGTTCACGTCGCTCAACCCTCTGGAACATCTTGAGCATCCGGTGGGTCACCGCGAAGCCGCCGAAGATGTTGACGGATGCGACGACCGTCGCGACGAAGGCGAGGATCGATCCCAGACGCCGCTGGCGGCCGTCCGATGACGGCGCCGACGACGATGATGCCCGAGATCGCGTTCGTCACCGACATGAGCGGTGTGTGCAGGAGTGGGTGACGTTCGTGATGACGAAGCCGACGACGACGGCCAGGGCGAACACCATGAAGTGACTCTGCATTCACGCGGAGCGGCCATGACGAGCCAGGCGAATAGCGTTGTTGCGCAGAGCGCGGGGACCAGGCTCTTCCACCTCTCCATCGCGGCGGGGTCCGCCTCGGCGAGACGGCGCTCTGGCCTCGCCGCCCTCGGACGCGCCGGACGGGGCGGGGCGGCGGCGGAGATGTCGACGAGGCGGCGGGCCACAGGATCTCCCTCGAGGGTGACGGTCGCGTTGCACCACCTCGTCGCCCATGTCGAGGGTGAGGACGCCGCCCTGCGGGGCTGGCCAGAGCGAAGAAATTGACGACGTTCTGCCTGTACAGCTGGGGAGGCCCTGCCCCGGAGGCGCCCGGCAGGTCGGTATCCGATGATGAACACGCTGTTCTCTGTCTCTGAACACTCGCCGGGCCGGGTCAGCTCGCAGTTGCTGCCGGTGGAGGCGCCTATGTCGACGATGACCGAGCTGGGTTTCATCTGCCGCACGGCCTCGGCGGTGATGAGCAGCGGGCGGGCTTGCCGGGTATCTCGGGGCCGGTGACGACGATGTCCGACTTCGATCGCCTGGCGCGTGCAGACCTTCAGGACAGGGGCCTCCTGCCCGGCCGACAGCGCTCGGGCGTGCCGTCGGAAGACGTCTGCTTGACGCATCTCGACGAAGTCGGCTCAGGGAGGCGACCGTTCGGCGGCTGCGGCGCGCACGTCGGTGGCCTTGACGACGGTGCCCATCGAGCTGGCCGTGCCGATGGTCGCCAGGCTGGCGACTCCGGCGCCGATGACGTAGACGGTCGCGGGGGAAACTCTGTTGGCGGCCGTCACCTGGCCGGTGAACAGGCGCCCGAACGCGTTGGCCGCTTCGACGACCGCGCGATAGCCGGCGATGTTCGCTATGGAGGAGCGCACGTCCATCGACTGCGCGCGGGAGATCCTCGGCACCGCGTCCATGGCCAGGACGGTGATCCTATGGAGGAGAAGACCTCACGTCGGAGGAGGCGTCCGGGTCGACCTGGCAGACGAGCGTGGCCCCCGCCTTCACGAGCGCGAGCTCCGCGTCGGGAGGCGTGTCGAGGCAGGTCACGACGTCCGCGCCCCACGCCTGTTCTTTCGTCACGATCTGCGCGCCGGCCTGACGGTACTGCTCGTCGAGGTAACTGGCGTCCAAACCTGCGTCTCTTTCGACGCACACGTCGTAGCCGAGCCCGATGAGCTTCTGACGGTGTCCGGTGTGGCAGCAACTAGGGATTCCCGCGTGTGGGGCTCCTTGGGCACGCCGATGAGCACCTTCACTCCTCACTTCGTCATCACTGAACGCGGGGCCTCCGCCATTGGACGGCCCCAGGGACAAGCCTACTGGCTCGCGGACGCCTCTGTCATTCCCGCGGCGGGGGCCGCCGCGCAGCCGGTCTCCTCCGCTCCCCGCGGCGTCAGGGCCGGCGGGGGCGCGAACGGCCGCTCCCGCAAACGCGTCTCGGCAGTCCGCACCGACGCCGCACTGGATTCCGCCGGCTCACCGGCCCTCGCCGAGGCGACGCGCGACGATGGCGCGCCTCGAGGGCGAACTGGGCGTCGCGGGAGCGTCCCTTCACTCGGCGTCGGCCTGGGCGACCGCGAGGATGGCGGCGGCCAGTCCCTCCGAGGTCCAAGATCCCACGTCTCGGAGGGCTCGCTTGCGCTGCCAGGGCGCCATGGCCGGGTCTCCGTCGCGAGGGGGGCGGTTGCGCTGCGCCGCGGCGATGGCCAGCTGTCGGAGCTTCGAGGCGAGGGCGGCGACGATGGGCACGAGGCGTGCCCGTCGCGATCGCGTGCCGCGCCAGGCGACGGCCCGCCCTGCCCGTCCGGACACGGCGGCGTCGGCCACCGCGAACTGGCTGGCTTCGACCCGCCCGGCGTAGTAGGTGCGCACGGCGTCTTCGTCTATCGTCCCGTCGACGTCGGCGAGGAGCTGGGATGTGGCGGCCAGAAGCTTCCGACGTCCCGGCCGAGGGCGTCGACGAGGGCTTCGACGGCCGGGCGCGCTGGTGCGCCCGGCTCCCGCCACGTCCGATCTGGACGAGTTCCGCCTTGTCGGCGTCGGTTTTGACGGCAGGGATCTCGCAGCGCTGGTATCCGGCTTCGGCGATGGCGTCGAGGAGCCTCCTCCCCGCGTCCCGCCGTCGTGATCGGGCGATGAGGACGACGTCCTCCTCGGGCGCGGCGACGTATCTCGAGCGCGTCGGCGAGGAAGGCGTCGTTCATCCTGTGCAGTCCTGGAGGCGACGATCGCCCTGGGTCTCGCCGAAGAGGAGGGCCCGCCAGGGTCCTCAGAGTGCCGGCGCCGTACTCCTCGGCGTCGATCCTGGTCACCGCGGTCGTCCGGTCGCGCTCCAGGGCGGCGCGGACGAGCCGGGCGACGGCCCTGTCCCCGACGACGGGCTCGCCGACGAGGAGGAGAACCACCGGGCGAGGTCGAGCCTGTCCCAGGCCGGGCCCTTCGGTCTGCTCTTGTCGTGCCGCCACGGGTCAAGTATCGCACGCTCATCCGACGGGCCGCTCGCATCGCGAAGTCACCTCGGATCCGCGGACGACGATCGTCCCGCATGCGCGGGTGGTGTCGTACAGGTCGGCCGGCGCGTACATCTGGAGCACTTCGGGCCGATGGGTGCCCGTAGGAGTTCTCCCCACGGAGACGAGCGCTATGGAGGGCCGCGCGTTCCTGGCCAGGCGGGCGGATTGGTCGAGCGATGCCGTGATGCGCGACGACTATGACGCGCGCGAGGTTCGACGGGCCGAGGCGAATCGAGACTGGGAGGATGCGGGCTGGTCGCCCATCACGAGCAGTCCGCGGGGATCTCGACCCTGACGGCGATGGACTGCGCGTTCGCCTCGGCGTCTCCCCGGGCGGGGCGTCGCCCTCGGCCAGAGGACCTGCACCGCCGTGGCTCCGTCCCTCCTGCGTCTCCTCGCCCTCGGCGACGGTTTTCGCCGTGATCCCGCGACGTGTCAGGTGTTTGTCGAGCTACGCGCCGTTGACTCGGGGATCCATGTTCGCGACACCACACTTCGCCGACGTCGGCCGCGTCGAGCACGCCGGGGACGCCGCCCATGTGGGTCCGAGTGGGCGTGGGTGAGGACGAGCAGGTCGATCGAGCCGACCCCGCGGCCCGGACGCACTGGGACGCCTCCCCCGGCGGCCCGGCGTCGACCATGATCGTCAGCCCGTGGGCGCGGACGAGACCCGCCCCGCCCGACGTCGCACTGGACGATCTGCCAGTCGTCGGGGATGTCGACCTGCCGAGCGCGCCTGGCGCCAGATGAGCGCCGCGAGCAGTGCGAGGGCGGTCAGCCGCGAGCGGGCGCTGACGGCGAGCATCGCGGCGAGGATGGCTAGCACGCCGCGAACGTGGCGGCGTTCGAGATCCCCCGATCCAGGCCAGCGGGCTGAGTCGTGGCGACCGCGTCGATCCACCAGGTGCACATGCTCGCGGGGACGAGGAGCAGGCTCGCGATCCGCCCGCCCACGGTGCGGCGAGGGCGGCCGCCAGGCCGGCGACGAGAGCGGGCGACGACGGGGGCGACGAGCGCGTTCGCCAGAACGCCCCACGCCGAACCGTTGTCGGTGAACAGCGCGAGGATCGGCAGGCACGAGATCTGGCGCCGCCAGGGGGATGGCGAGCGCCTCGGCCAAGAGGGGAGGCATCCTGCGGGCGAGATGGTCGGCCAGAGGGCCTCCACCACGATGATGCCCAGCGTCGCTCGCTGAGAGGTGGGAAGCTTCGTAGCCGGTGGCCGTCCGCGGTCGAGCGCGACGATCGCGATCGTCGCCGTCGACGCGCGACACAGCCTGCGTCGAGCGCCCCAGATGCAGGGCCGCCAGGACGACCGCGGACATGGCCACCGCTCGCATCACCGACGCTTCGGGGCCCGACGAGGGGCCACGAGGCAGCACACCGACGCGGCGGAGAGGGCAGCCGCCGTGCGCCTGGCGCGGCGCCCGACGACGCCGAGCACCATCGCCAGGAGGATCGAGACGTGGCCTCCGGAGACGGCGATGAGATGCGTCAACTGGACGAGTCGCATCGCAGCCTCCAGCGGCGCTGCGAGTCTGTCGAGCGCCCCAGCGCCACCCCGGGACGAGCCCTCGGGCGTGGGCGAATCCGTCGAGCCTGCGGACAGCGCGTCGTCGATGCGCCCGACGATGCGGGCCCGCATCGTGGGCCTCGTCGATCCGGATTGTCCGCGCGTACACCGCGCCGGCGGCCCGGCGTCCGCTGGCGACCGGTTTGATCCGACCGCTCGCTTCGAGGCGCTGTCCCGTCCGCGCATCGCAGGGCATGTTCCATACGAGCATCCGGACGTGGCTGCCCACCGGCAGTCTCTGCGGCCGGCCGCCATCCTCTCAGCCGGACTCGTCCGGCGCAGCCGGTGCCCGCGCGCCGGGTCCTCGCTCACGACCGCGGTCAGCCGGACGTCGCCGCCGGAGGCGACGGCCTGCCGGACCCCTTCGGGAGCGGCGGCTTGCAGATGCGCCCAGGCGACGCTCCATCCCACGCTGAGGCCGGCCAGGCATGCCAGGCCCATGCGCCGTGCGTGCGCGGCGCCGCGGCGAGGCCGCCCGGCCGCGGCGTCGGGTCCGGGTCCGTTCCGCCCTCCGGCTCGCGGCGGGCCGACCCGACGGCCGCACTCGCGCCTCGCCCGGGCGAATCCACGCCCGCGAGCAGGAATGAGCAGCGGCTCGCCGCGGCCTGGGCGCGGCCCGGTCCGTCCAGTCGGCGTGCAGGGACAGGGCGGCTCCGGCGAGCACCGACAGGGGCGACCGGGAAGCAGCCGGTAGTCCTGCCCCGGCGGTCGCATCGGCATCAGATTCGGACGGGTCGCGGATCTACTGAGCGTGGCCTCTCCTGATGCCGGAGACGTCGAGGAGGTCGTCCACGCTCCGGAAGGGGCCGTTCTTCCCGCCATGTGACGATGGCGGCCGTGGTAGCCGGCCCGACTCCGGGCAGTCTCTTGGGTTCTGCGGCGTCCGCCGTGTTGATGTTGACCGAGAGCCTCTTCCCTGGGAGCCGCGCCCGCCGGCCTCTGCCCCTGACTCCCAGGGGTGCCCGTCTGCTTCCCGGAGTTGCCGGTCTGCTCCCCGACGCCCGCGACGTGTACGTGGTCGCCGTCGGCGACCGGGGCCGCGAGGTTCGTCTGGCCTCTGTCCGCTCTATCGGTCAGGCCGCCGGCTCGACCGACGACGTCGTTGACCTCGGATCCCGCCACGACCGTGTAGACCCCAGGCTTTCGCGCACTTCGCTGGTGACGCACACGACCGCCGGTCGTCCCCTTGCCGGCCCCGTGCCCGGGCTCTCCCGCGCGGATGCCGAGGCTCCGGCGCTCGGCGACGCCCAGCCGCCGGACGACGGGGCTTTCCCGCGTGAGGCGGAGCCCGATGGAACGCGCCGGGACGTGCCCTCTTCGACTATGCCCGAAGAGTCGGACTCGCTCGCGCTGGAACGCCGTCCATCCCCACACAGCCAGGCATATGAGGGCGAGCGCGGCGAGAAGGACCTCGCAGGGCTACGGCGTCGAGCCTCCACCGAGGCCGCGGCGAGGCCGTCGCGAGGGCGGGCGACGTCTCCCCGTTCCGGACGCGAGGGCCAGGCTCGCCAGCCCGCGGACGCCGCTTCGCCGACAGCCGGCGTCGCGGTCCTCAGTCCGGGAACGCTCTTCGGGCGACCCATCCCGGCGCGAACCCGGATGAGTCGAGCGGTCAGCCGGCGCAGTCGGATTTTCGGCCGCAATCGTCCGCGTCCCACAGCCGGCGTCCGAGGTCCCCGGCGAACTCGGCGTCGCGAAAGCCTGCCGGAGCCTGCCCTGTGGGAGGGCCTCGCCGGCCCGGATGCGGCCCGTCGCCGTCGCAATGGCCCGCCTCTCGCGCCGTCCAGCGGAGGAATCTGAGATCGCATTCGCGCGGTGGAGGTTTCATGCCCGAGTTTTTCACGAATGCCCTCGGCGGCCGGCCGGCGAGAGTCGGTGGGATCAGCGACGCCGGAGCGGCTGTGGACCGCTCGACATCCTCACGCTCCCGCCCGCTCCGGCGCGGCGATCGCGCCGGTTCCCGATCCGACCGTCGTTCCGGGTTAGCTGCGACGAGGCTGCTCCGACGGGACTCGGACCGGCGAGGGGCGTGGTCTCGCAGCGGCGACGCCGCGGGTCCGGCGGGCCCGTCGCCCAGCGGGACGGACGCCGCCGCCGAACGGATGAGGCCGCCGCGGCGCGAGGCGCGGCGATCACGCGATGTAGCTCAGCGTCGCGGTCAGCGAGCGGGTCCGCCCCGGCCCAGGGAGCGAGACGCGCCTTCGCGTCGGCGCGGTGGAAGGCGTCGGAGAGGCCGAACACGGCTCGAGTGGGCGATCGACTGGCGTTCGGCTCTGGGGCAGTCCGTCGCCGGTGAAGACATGGACCACGGGCGCCTCGCTCGGTCTCCTGCGTCAGGAGCACCCGGGATCCGCGCCGGATCGCGCAGTTCGGTGACGACGACTCCGTCCTCGTCGGGCACGAGATGGGTGTAGGCCTGGTCCATGCGCAGCGAGCCGATGTAGTCGTGCCGCACGGGAGCCTTGACTCCGGCGAAGGCTGCGTCGCCGGGGAGCGGGATGATCCGCGAATCGGTCAGGATCTTCATGCGCGCCGGGAATGGCGAGCGAGAGATCTGAGATCCCCGCGAGCCCGCATACGCACGTACGGGTGCCATCCCAGGGTGACGGGGGCCGGCGCGTCCGAGTCGTTGCGGACGTCGATCGTCACGCTGAGGTTCTCCTGCTCGTCGCTTCCGGCCTCCAGGGCCACGATCACGGTGATCTCGAGGTCCCAGGGGTAGCCGTCATCCCCCTGAAGGCTCCCCTTCAGGACCAGGGGGTCGCCGGTGCCGACGCGGGCGAAGTCGAGGCCGGTCACACGCCCGCCCAGGCCGGACAGCTCGGCGCCGCCGGAAGCCTGTGGCTGCGTCCCCGAACGAATAGGCTCCGCCGGCCACGCGCCCGCACCACGGCGCGATGATGAGGCTCCGGCTCCGATGTGCCCGTCGAGCTCTCGCCGCTGACGTATCCGTCGATGACCCTCGTCGCCTGGGCGAGGCTGCCACGAGAGCACCGTCGCGCCGCGTTCGGCGACGAGCGCCGTCGCACCGCTGGCGAGGAGACCCGCCAGGCGGGCATTCCGAAGAAATCCTGACGTTCGACGGCGGTGACGTTCATGTGGCCCTCCTTGGGGTCGATCTTAGGGGTCGATGGTGCCTTAGGGGACGATGTTGACCAGGCGCGGAGCGCGGACGACGATCTTGGCGGGTTCGCCGTCGAGGAACTCCGCACTCGCTGGGAGGCCAGCGCCCGGGCCGCGAGGTCCTCCTCGGAGACGTCGGCCGGCACTTCGAGGCGGTCGCGCAGCTTCCCCCTGACCTGGACCACGCATGTCACAGTCTCGTCTACCAGAAGGGATCTCGTCCTCCACAACCGGGAAGGCTTCCGCGCCAGGGAGCCGGGGTGTCCGAGCCGCGACCACAGCTCCTCGGCGACGGGGGGCCACCGGCGGAGACCATGAGCACGAGGCCCTCGGCGGCCCGGCGGGGACCCTCGCCAGCGAGGTGAGGTGGTTGTTGAGGACGATCATCTTGGCGATCGCCGTGTTGATGCGCATCGCATCGTATTCGCCGCGAACGTCGGCGATCGTGCGGGCCAGGAGCCTGGCCGTCTCCCCGTCACGGGCTCGTCGACGCGGTCGTCTTCCCCGTCTCCTCGTCGACGACGTTGCGCCACAGGCGCTGGAGGAAGCGTTGCGAGGCCGACGACGGCGCGGGTCTCCCAGGGGCGCGACACGTCCAGAGGACCCATGGACATCTCGTAGAGTCTGAACGTGTCCGCGCCGTACTCCCGGCAGATCTCGTCGGGGGTCACGATGTTCTTCAGCGACTTGCCCATCTTGCCGTACTCGCGCGTGACGGCCCGTCCTCCATGTGTATCGGGTCTCGCCTGCCGGTTCGGTCTCCTCGACCTCGTCCGCGGGAACGTACTGTCCGCGGAGGTCGACGGTAGGCGTACGCCTGGATGTAGCCCTGGCTGAAGAGCCTGTGATAGGGCTCCGGAGGAGCTCACGTGTCCGAGGTCGAAGAGCGCCTTATGCCAGAAGCGCGCGTAGAGCAGGTGGAGAACCGCGTGCTCGACGCCGCCGACGTACAGGTCGGTCCCTCCGACTCGTTGCCCTGGGCCGGGCAGAGGCCCCATCCGTAGGCCTGCTCCTCCGGGGTCGCAGAGGGCCTCGCGGTTGTCCGGGTCGATGTAGCGAAGCTCGTACCAGCACGAACCCGCCCACTGCGGCATGGTGTTGGTCTCCCTGCGGTGAGGCCTGGGGCCGTCCCCAGGTCGAGGGTGGCGTTCACCCATTCCGTCGCCCTGCCGAGCGGCGGTTCGGGCGAGGAATCAGCGTCGTCGGGCCGAAGATGCGCGGCGAGTAGTCGGAGACCTCGGGGAGTTCGACGGGCAGGTGGCTTTCGGGCAGCGCGTGGGGGCGCCCGTCCTCGTCCCAGACGATGGGGAACGGTTCGCCCCAGTAACGCTGCCGGGAGAACAGCCGGTCCCGCAGGCGGTGCGTGACGGCGGCCTTCCGCTCCGCGCGCTTCCAGCCAGGCGGTCGTCTCGGCCTTGGCCTCGTCCTGCCCAGGCCGTCGAGGTTGAGCGTCCCTGTTGGAGGAGTCGACGGCGACGCCGTCGCCCTCGTAGGCGGCCTGGTCGAGGTCCGGCCCGTAGCGTCCGCCGGGCCGATCGTCCGCACGACGTCCAGGTCGGTAGGCGCGGGCGAAGTCCCAGTCGCGGGCGTCGTGGGCGGGGACGGCGCATCGCCCCGGTGCCGTACCCGCACGAGGACGTAGTCGGCTACGAAGACGGGGATCCGCTTTCCGTTGACGGGGTTCGTCCGTACAGCCCTGAGAACACGCCGGTCTTGGTCCGGCCCTCGTCCACGCGCTCGACCTCGGTCTTGGCGTTCGCCGCCGCGCGATAGAGGCAACGGCCTCCGCCGGGCAGGGCGCTCCGCCGGTCCACGCCTCCTGGTCCCCTCGGGCCAGGCTCGGGGGACGCAGAGGGCATCGGCGTCGTCGTCCGCCCCCGGGCGGTCCCCGAGGATCGGATGCTCGGGGCAACGACTATGAACGTCGCCCCGAACAGGGTGTCCGGGCGCGTCGTGTACACCTCGAGGGAGCCGGCGGCGGGCATCTCGAACTCGACGACCGCTCCTTCGGAGCGCCTGATCCAGTTGCGCTGCGGGCATGACGCGCACCTTCTCGGGCCAGTCGATGGTGTCGAGGTCGTCGACGAGCCGGTCGGCGTACGCGGTGATGCGCATCATCCACTGGCGCAGGCTCCGTTTGAAGACGGGAAGTTCCCCTGCTCGGAGCGCCCTCGGCGGTCACTTCCTCGTTGGCCAGGACGGTTCCCAGGCCGGGGCACCAATTGACGGGGGCCTCGCTGACGTACGCCAGGCGGTACCCGTCGAGCACCTCGCCCTTCCGCCTTCGTCGAGCTCGGCCCACGAACGGCCGTCGTCGAGGTTCTCGCGCCCGAATCGAAGGCCGCGCGCAGCTCCGCGATGGGGCGGGCTGCTCCTTCCGCGGCCGTCGCGCCGCTCGGCCTCGGGGTCGAACCAGGAGTTGTAGACCCGCAGGAAGATCCACTGCGTCCAGCGGACGTAGTCGACGTCGGTGGTGGACAGGGAGCGCCTCGGGTCGTCGCGACAGTCCGATCCCTGGTGCTGGCGTCGCATGTTCGCGACGTTCTCCTCGGTCGACGCGAGGGTGTTGCCCGGTCTGCACGGCGTACTGTTCGGCGGGCAGGCCGAAGGCGTCGTATCCCATGGTGTACAGGACGTTCTTCCGAGCATCCGCTGGTAGCGCGCGACGGTGTCGGTGGCGATGTATCCGAGCGGGTGGCCTGCGTGCAGCCCTTGCCCGAGGGGTAGGGGAACATGTCGAGGACGTAGTACTTGTCCCGTCCGACGTCGCCTTCGAGGTCTCCACGGGGTTCGGGCGTCGAACGTCCCCTCCGCCTCCCATCGCGCCTGCCACGCGGCCTCGATTTCGTTCGCCAGCTCGGCCGTGTACCGGAACGCCGGCGTTTCGGCGGCGAAGTCCTGCCCGCTCATCATGCTCCTTCAGTCGTCGACGCTACGCCATAGGTTAAACTCCCAGACGGTCCGGTCTCACCCGGTCCGTCCACCGTGAGCGTGACGCCTGCTGATCGGTGCACGAGCGTTTTCTCACGAATCATCGCAGGCGCGCGATCGGCCGCTTCGTCTGGAGCCGACGACGTGCGTCGACGGTTCGGCACCAGGCATCGCGGACGGCTACGTCCTCGTGATCCCCGGGAGGAGGTCGCCAGGTTCACCGATCTCGACGACGTCGCCTTTCGCGCACGTCTCGGTCGTCGCTGCAACATCGGCAGCACGCGTGATCCGCGCCTTCTTCGACCCTGCGCGCGATGGCCGTGATCGCGGGCCCGAGGTGCCGAAACGTCCACGTCCACGTCATCCCGGCCAGGGCGAGGAGGCATCGTCTCGCCAACGCCCGGGCGGGCCCGCCTGCCGAGGCCCTGGACGCGCTGATGGAACGGCTCCGCCAGGCGCTGCGGCAGGAGGGCTGGGGGACTTCGTCCCCGAGGGCATGCACTCTCGCGATGACGCCCCGGAAGCTCGGAGGGCAACACGGGTCGAGGCCCGCATCTTTGAGCGCTTGCGAGCGACGTCCCAGGAGCCCAGCCACGACCCCGCGGCGGCCACGACGGTCCTCGCTCGTCAACGCGCCCTGGGCGCTGGGATCCGCCGCCTTCCGGTCGAGCCGGGGACCGCCTGTCGCTCAGAGCCGAACACGGCGGGCCACTGCTCGAAGCAGACGGCGGCTATCAGCGCGATGGCCGTGTAGGCGCTGACCACGAACGCCCACCGCCCCTTGACGAGGATGCGGCGCAGGGCGTCGGGCCGGGGATGTGGCTCGCCTGGACGCTGCGCGCCAGGACGTCACGATGAGCGGGATCGTGACGAACCAGGTCACCAGGCAGTAGGGGCACAGGGGCTCTCGACCGCGAACGCCTGATACTGGAACCAGACGAGCCATGCCGCGGCTCCCGCCATGCCGACGCATCAGGGAGGCGCCACACCCACGGGTTCAGGCGGCTGCCCGTGAGCAGGGGGCGAGGGCGAGGGCGGACGACGCCGCTGAAGAACATGAGCCCGAAGAGGGCGTTGGGGACGCCGAAAGAACAGGGCGTTGGCGCAGGGAGCGGAGGAACGCCGAGCATCCCACCAACGGGTTGATGTCGCATGAGGCTGGCGCTGGGGTCGGCGAGCTGTTCGCGCTCGGCTGGACCGAGGCTCAGCGACGCCCACATGCCGACCGCGCCGCACAGGAGCATGAGGACGGACTGCCCCGCAGGTCGCCCCCCGCCGCCTGCTCCCGGCTCGGACGGGCGTCGCGGTCCTCGTCGACCCCGTCGATGTACCGCTGAAGCTCTCGTCGCTGAGCGAATCGAGTTCCACCTGCGTCATGGTGCCTCCCACATGTCAGGGAGGGCCCGGCTGCCGGACCCTCCTCCAGGCTACGGACCCTCGCCCGTTCGACGTATTCCTCGACGAAGGCCGCGGTCTCCTCCCATCCGGAGACGGCGCGGGCCTCGATTCAGGCGCAGGACCGGGAAGTCGTTGCCGCCTTCGTCGAGTCTGTCGCCGACGAAGAGCATCTCGTCGATGCCGATGCCCGTCTGAACGGCGAGCTCCCGCGATGCCGTAGGCTCTTGTCGATGCCCTTGCGGGTGATGTCCACCGACGTGGAGCCCCCTGAGCGGACTTCCAGGCCGGGGAGCCTGGCCGAGCACGCCGCCCGGAGGAGTTCCTTCTTCGAGCCGTCGGGATCCCAAGCCCTCTCGCTTCCAGCGGAGCCTCCTGGCCCAGAGCCGAGAATGTGATCTGGGGCCGCGATCCTCCAGGATCGCCCCCACGTCCGCTCCTCCCACAGTCCGAGGGGCGCGCCTCCCTCGACCGCGGACTATCGCCTCGCGGCGCTCCTCTCGACTCAGATCTCTGGCGTGAACGTCCGTCCACCGCCCGTCGCGCCGCACTGTGATCGAGTGCCGCACGTGGGCATGAGGTGGAGTCGGGAGAGCTGTTCCTCAGTGGCCCGGAGGTTGCGCAGGAGCTGGGCGTCGAACTGGCCGAACTGCCCGCCGGATATCACGCAGACGTCCGCGACGTCCAGCAGGCTTCGCAGGGCCGCGGCCATGCGGTCCGGCAGCTGACGACTTGGAGGGCGCGAGGGTCTCGTCCAAGTCGAAGGCTGCGAGCCTGTAGGAGCTCATGCCCGGTTGTTCTCTCCCGGCTTCAGGGCGATCTCGACGACCACGCGGCTCAGCGCGGGCAGGAAGAGTCCGAAGGCCGTCCACGCGACGGCGCCGAAGAGCTTGGCGGCGATCGCCATCCTTCCCCAGGGGACTTCGCTGGCCGCCACGGCGATGAACTCGAAGACCCCTACACGGCGAAGGACATTCCGGCGACGATCGCGAGGATCTGGACCAGCTTGGCGACGACGTGGGCCCGCTTGACCGAGAAGTCCAGGGAAGAGGGTGCCGAATCCGACGGCTGGGCCTGGGGTAGCCCTGGGGCGCGTACCCGTAGCCCTCTTGGCCGGGAGCAGACAGAATGGGCCGACGGCGCTCATCCCTGCTGACTCGGCTGTTGCTGCTGGAAGCCGCCACCAGCCTGCGGATCGGCGCCGTAACCGGCCTGGGGTCGCCGTAACCGATTTGCGGGTCGCCATAGCCGGCCTGCGGATCGGCGCCATGTAACTCAGCCTGGGGGTCGCCGCAACCGTGGGAACCGGGAGTATTGGGGACAGTCATGTCTATACCTTTCATGTGGCAATGCCGAGGAGACTCGAAACTGAAGAGTCAACAGGGCTCATTCTTATTCACCGAGAGGGTGGAGCGCCAGCTGGTTCGCAGGCCCGGGCATGAGTTCCCCGCTTCGCGAGCACCGCTTCCGCCGGGATCGAGGCCAGCCCGTCCGCAGGCCGGAGTCGCCCGGGAGCCGGGCCGCGCTAGACTGATACGGTTATGTGCTGCGGCATCGTGCGGCTCACGCCATTTCGTCGAATCCGAGGCGGAGGAACCACCTGTATGTGCCACACCCACATTTCCGCGCAACCCGGCGACTTCGCCCCGGCAGTCCTCATGCCCGGCGATCCACGCCGAGGCCGAGCGCATCGCCAGCCAGCTGCATGCCCGACGCCCGAAGGTCTCCGACGTCCGCGGCATCGTCGGATACACCGGGACGCACGAGGGACGTCCCTCTCTGTCATGGCCTCGGGATGGGCCAGCCGTCCCTGTCCATCTACGCCACCGAGCTGTACTCTTCTACGGAGTCGAGCGGATCGTGCGAGTCAGCACCTGCGGCGGCCTGTCCCCAAGGTGGCGGTGGGCGACGTCGTCATCGCCATCGGCGCACACCGACTCGGCGATCGTCGACTCGATCTGCCCGGGCGTGCGCATCTCGGCGACCGCCTCGTGGAACCTCTTGAAAGCCGCGGCGGACGCCGCCGGAGAGGACCCGTCGGTCAAAAATCGCCCCCGTCGTCTCGCGGGATCGCTTCACGGGAACCCGGCTGAGCAGACCGAGCGTCTGGCGGGAATCGGCACGCTCGGCGTCGAGATGGAGGCGGCCGCCCTGTACTGCATCGCGGCCGAGCTGGACGGGCAGGCGCTGGCGGTCCTGACCGTCTCCGACCATCTGCTCGACCCTCCAGAACATGAGCGCGGCCGATCGCGAGACTGAGGTTCGGCAGCGCTCTGGCTCTCGCGGTCAGCTCCGCCCTCTCTGATCGGCCGCCGCATGGGGCCCTCGACGTCGCACGAGGACTACCTCCGCGCCATATGGAAGCTGGAACGAGTGGCAGGACCATCCCGTCACGTCGAGCGAGCTGACGCGCGCGCTCGGCTGTCGCCGTCGACCGTCTCGGAGGGGTGCAGCGGCTGGTGACGATGGGACTGGTCCGGCACGCCCGCTACGGCAAGATCTCCCTGACCGAGGAGGGGCGGATGCAGGCCCTCCGGCTCGTCCGAGCCCACTCGGCTCATCGAGACCGCGCTCGTCATGTGGCTGGGGTACTCGTGGGACGAGGTGCACGAAGAGGCCGAGCACCTCGAACACGCCGTCTCCGAGACCTTCGTCTGCCGACTCGACGCCGCACTGGGGCACCCTGGTACGACCCCCACGGCGACAGAATCCCCCTCCCGACGCCTCGCTGCCCCACGCAGATCCCCCGCCACCCTGGCTGACCTCGACGAAGGGCCGACTGCGCCATCCTCCGAGTGGCGACGACGACTCCCGAGTCCTCAGGGAGCTCTCCGACCTCGGCCTTCCTGCCCGGCGTCCGCGTCGCCGTCCGGGGAACCCGGCACGGCCTGGGCATGGTCTCGCTGGACGTCGCAGGCCGCCGGTGGACATCCCGAAGAGCGTCGCAGCCGCCATCGCAGTCGAACCCAGCCAGCGGCATGCGGCCGATCAGGCCCATTCGACGAAGACGCAATCGACGTAGGCGGCAGGGATCCAGAGGCCGCCCTCCTCGAAAAGCAGGAGGTCGACGGCGTCCCACTCGCCTTCATCGATCGAATCCATGTTCTCAATTATCAACCTCGATTCCGACACCCGCCGCGGATTGCCTCCCGCCATTTGCCAACGCCTCTCGCGGTTGCCGCGCTCGGCCGGAGGATCCGCCCCATCGCGTCCATTCGAAGTGACTCACCGCACAACGTCGAACGTCACACGTCCGCACGCTTGCCCGCGCCGACACCGCATGGTTAACTCGTCACCAGTTCATCAAGAGCAGCCGAGAGACGTGGCTCATCGACACTCGCAGCAACCGCGGTGGCCGGTGCCTTCCGCCACGACCGATGGAGGGTCCCAAGATCGATCTGATCGACGTCCGCAAAGTGTGCGCTCGACGCGGCGCCGAGCCCCGTCATCGCCCTCGACGGAATCAATCTCACCATTCCATCGGGCGACATCCACGGAATCGTGGGCGAATCAGGGAGCCGGAAGTCCACGCTCATCCGATGCCTGACGGCCTCGAGCGCCTCACGGAGGGCGGATCCTCGTCGACGGCGACGACCTCACTCGACTCTCCCCGAGAACTGCGCGCAACGCCCGCCGCCGGATCGGCATGGTCTCCGCGCGAAACCTCCTCGACTCTCGCACGGCCGCCCAGAACATCGCCCTGCCTCTGCAGATCGGCCCTGAGGTGCGCCGCAACCGCTCGGACGTCCACGGGCGCGTCTCCGAACTGCTCCGGTGGTGGGCCGAGGACGCGCATCCTCCCATCCCTCCCAGCTGTCGGGCGGCCAGCGCCAGCGCGTCGGCATAGCCCGGGCGCTCGCGGACAACCCCTCGGTCCTCCTGTGCGACGAGCCCACGTCTGCCTTGGACCCGAGACGACCGACCAGATCCTCGACCTGCTCAATCGGTTCTGCGCCTCCTTCGGAGTCACCGTGCTCGTCATCACCCACGAGATGGGCGTGGTGCGCAGGATCTGCGACTCGGTCACGCTCCTGGAGCGTGGGAAGATCGCCAGCGACCGGCGCGGTATCGGACGTCGTGGCGGACACCGCCTGGCGCTCTCGCGCCGGATCGTGCCGAAGCCTTACATGGATCGCGGACGCTTCGAGGGGGTCGGCGATCGTCGACATAGCCTTCACGTCCTCCCCGGCGAGCCCACCGGCTCCCGGGTGCTCGGCCTGGCGGCCGAATTCGGCGCCGACATAGCGACAGGCTCCTTCGAAACGATCGGCTCGACTCAGGTCGCCCGCCTGGCCCTGACCGTCGATCCCGCCCACGCGCAGCGGATCGCCCGGAGCTTCGCCGCGGCGGGAGTGAACGCGGAGGTGCGCGCATGATCCCGCAGTGCGCTCGCCTGGCGGCCGGCAACGACGACTGGCTAGTGGTCTCGACGACCCGGCCATCGAGGGAACTGTGGCCGTCCACGCTGGAGACCCTTTCGCGGGTCTGCCTCCCTCATCGCCGTCGTCTTCGGCGCGCTGCTGGGCGTCGTCCTCAGGGCGACGCGACGCGACGGCCTCCTGCCGGCTCCGCCGTCAACGCCGGACTGGGCTTCATCGTGAACATCGGCCGGTCGATCCCCTTCGTCATCATCATGTTCCTCCTCATCCCCTTCTCGCGCTTCGTCACGGGGACGGGATCGGGGTGGCTCGGCGCGACGATACCCCTGGGCATCGCGGCCATCCCCTACTTCGCCCGCATGGTCGAGTCGAATCTCGACGGAGCTCGAGCAGGGCAAAAGTCGAGGCCGCGCAGATGATGGGGCGTCCCGCGGCAAGATCCTGACCGGTGCTCGTGCGCGAGTCCATGCCCGCCTCATCCAGTCGACGACGATCCTCGTCATCACGCTCGTGGGGTACTCGGCGATGGCCGGTCTCATCGGCGGGGGCGGCCTCGGCTCACGGGTCTCAGAGCTACGGGTACAACCAGAGCGGTGGTCCGTCCTCATCATCATCGTGGTCGTCATCGTCGTCATCGTCCCAGATCGTCCAACTCATCGGCGACATGCTCAGCCGGCTGGTAGACCACCGCTGAGGAACTGCCAGTCGGAGCCCGCGCACCCGTTCGCGAAACCCATCGAACTCCGAGTGCGTTTCCTCGCGCCGGGCGATGAGGGTCGGATCCCGCCTCCCCGCGGCAGTCCGACGCCTTGGACCGCAGCACTGCCTCGCATCCAGGCCATCGCCCTCCACGCAGTAGCCCACACTTCGCCAAGGAAAACCGATGAAGACAATCAAGGCATTCACCTCGCTCCTCGCCGCCGCAACCCTGGCCCTGTCGGCCTGCTGCGGGGCCGGCGATTCGGCGGCGGTCGTCGTGGGGCGTCCCCCTGTGCCCCACGCACAAATCTTGAAATACGTCAAGGAGAACCTCGCCAAGAAGGCGGGCATCGAGATCGAGATCAAGGAATACCAGGACTACAACGTCCCCAACTCCGCCCTGAAGGACGGCGACATCGATGCGAACTTCTTCCAGCATCTTCCCTACCTGAGAAGCCTCCTCCTCCAAGGGTTACAAATTCAATCACGGAACTGGAGTACATCGAACCGTACGGTATATATTCGAAAAAGTATCAAGATCTCAAGAAACTGCCAAGAATGCAAGTCGCGATAACCGATGATCCTTCGAATCAGGCTCGCGCTCGAGCTCTCGCCAAGAACGGCATCATAACGCTTCCCAAGGACAAGAAAGCGACTATCTACAACGTCGAGAAGAACCGAAGAACATCACTTCGCCGGCCGGCGCTCCGTCGATCGAAGATCCTCCCGGACGTCGACATCGCGATCATCAACGGAACTACGCTCTGGAGAACGGCCTGAAACCTTCGAAGGACGCCATCTACCTCGAGTCGGGCGAGGCAACCCTACGCCAACATCCTCGCGTGGAACTCGGCGGCCTGCAAGAAGGCGAGCCTCCATCAAGAAAGCTCGACGAGCTCCTCCCTCCCAAGTCGCTGCCTACATCAAGAAGACGTGGCCGAACGGCGAGTCATCCCAGCCTTCTAGGGCGGCGGACGCGGCGACGGGGCGGGCGGGGCCCTCCTGTCCGCCCGTCGATCAGCCGCCTCGGGCTCCGTCCGCCTCGGAGCCGCTCGTGACGCGCAGCGAGGCGGTCGCGCCGCGTTCGGCGTAGGCCATGGCGTGGTTGAGGGGCGTGTACGTCCCGGGCTCGCGGGGCGCGAACTCGACGAAGCCCCCTGGGCGACGGCGACTGCGAGACCCTGCGAGCCGGCGCTTCCGCTCGAGCCCCTGCGCCGGGTCGCATCGCTGCGCCGCCAAGCTCGAGACGTCGCAGCCCCGGCGGATCCGGTACGCACCCTCGTACCACACGGTGTCGAATTGGGCTCCGACCACGTGGAAGGGCAGGTCGAGGTTCGGCCCGGCGGAGATGACCCAGATGCGCACTCGCTCCCCCGTCCTGGCTTGGAGCGGTCTGTGAACGTACTGGAACGGGTATCCGTTGAACGCGACGGCGCTGGGCGTGGCGCTGCGGACCGCGTCGGCGTCAGTGCCCTGCTTGAGGTTCGCCGACCAGTACTGCTCGGCCTGGATGAGGTAGTATTCGCGGTCCACGCGGTCGAGGCCGGGAGGATCGACGATCACAGCGCCGTGCATGCCGTTGGCGATATGGGTGGACAGCGGCTTGGTGCTGCAGTGGTACAGCCAGATGCCGCTGCGCCTGGCGGTGAAGGTAGGTGAGCGACCGCCCCGGAGCGATGGTGCGCATCGGCTGGTCGGGTGAGACGTCGCCCGCGTGAAGTCGATCGAATGCCCCATCGTCCCCTTGTTCGTGAGGGTGACGACGAATGCGTCCTCGACTTTTTCCGCGCAGGACCGGCCCGGGAACCGTCCCGTTGAAGGTCCATACGCGCTGTTTGCGGCCAGGCGCCACCTCCTGTCGACCTCGACGGCTTCGAGCGCGATGCGATGCGTCGTCTCGGCGCTCGCCGGAGGGACCGTCGCGTCTCGCGCGGCGAATGACGGGCCGGGCTCGGCCGAGAGCTCCGCGTACGTCGGCTGGAGGGGAGCTGCGAGGTCCCCGGAATTCCTCCGTGGTCGTGGCCGCCGCCCGACGCCGGCGTCCTCGGGCGAAGGCGAGGCGCTTCCGGCCCGATCCTTGCCCACCGCGACGATCGTCACGGTCATGCCCGCCTGCCGGTGGCCCACCACGGAGCACCAGCCGCCCATGTTCCCGTTGACGACCCGACGTCGACGGTGCGGCTCTTGCCTGGGTCGATCATCCCCGTGGCGGCCCCGTTGTCGACGACGAGATCGTGCCGCTGGTCGCTCTGTGTTGCGCACCGCGATCTGCAGGCGGTTGCCGCGGGGACCTCGATGCGAGGGGTGAAGAGAGCCCCTGACGGCGATCCTGACTTTCGTCACCTCGGCGCCGGGGGTCGGAGACGGCGCCCCGGCCTGGCCTCCCCTGCCCGGCGAGCCTCCCGTTTCCGCCCCAGGCCACGGCCACGACCAACGCGAGGGCGGCCAGTGCGGCGCCCAGGCTCGGTCGGCAGCGGCATGGCCCGAGGATGCCCTCGGGGTCTCGAGCCGAGAGCGCCAGCTACCGCCGGAGCGCGGAGAGACGGCATCCGGTCCGTGGGAGCCCACGGGCAGCCCCTGCCTTCTGCTCTCGGGCGGCCTTCCCCGGCTCCTGCGGGACGGCCTCTCCCCCGCCTTCCGGGCCGGTTCGCCGTCTGCGCTCTCGACCTCGCCGCCTCGGACTGCCGTGGGCCGGCCTCCGGCTCCGGGGCGCCTGCCGTCTTCTGCCGCAGGAGAGGGACGGCGACGAGGAGGAGCGCCGCCGCCGCCGCGATCACCGCCAGGGTGAGGCGGCCCGCTGCGTGCGCTCCGGAGCGTGAGGACCGCCACGAGCATGCCGCCGTTGATGAGGAACCATCGGGCCGCCGCCGACGCTCGACCTTCTCCAGGGTTCTGCGCAGACGCGTCGGCCCTCCCCCATGACCACCGGCAGGGAGGGAAGGTGAGCGCTCGATGACCGTCTGCACCGCTCCGGCGCCGATGAGCATGCCGTACTTGACATAGCCTGCACTCCCGGCGTCAACGCCGGCCGTCAGGAGCTGGACGGCCACGTCGCCGCCGCGGCGAGGATCCACGCCATTCCCGCCCCCACGAACCAGCCGTCTCCGACGGAAAGCATCGATCCCCGCCACGACTGTGCGACAGGGGACGAGGATGAGGGCGCTCGCCGCCATCCAGACGAGGACGGCCACCCCCGCGAGGCGGGCGAACCCCTCCTGCCGCGAGGCGCGCGCCGCCGCACACGCGCCGGCGAGCGGGAGGCGCCCGTCTCGACCATTCCACGGCTTTCGGGGACATGCGGGCGCGGGCGATCGTCAGGGCCGAAGGTGACGAGCGTCCCCAGGATCGTCAGACCGACGAAGCCGAGCAGCATGCACATGGCATGGGCGAGGACGAGGTCGTCGTGGTGGAGGCGAACGGCCTTGCGCCAGAGCGAGGCGAGTGAATCGTTGGTCGCGTCGACGGCGAGGAGCGTGCCGAACGTCGCGCCGAGGATGAGAAGGCCCCGGCCGTCGCGTGGAAGCGCAGGGTGGCTGCGGCCCGCCCGAGGAATCCGCCCTTCGTCGCCGTATGCAGGGGCCCACAGGTGCCACGCCATGGCGCCGATGACGGTGGCGGGCCCTGCCAAGCCAGTGCCTGGCCGGCGATCCCCGCTCCAGCGATCGCGATCCCGAGTTGGACGGCGCCGGCCGCCGATGAGCACGAGTCTGGCGAGCTGATGCTTCTGGGACTGCTTCCTGCGCGTCAGAGCGTCGGCGAAATGCCACGTCACACCAGGATCGCGCTGGCGACGAAGCCCAGCCCCGCGGTGTGGACGAGGTACCAGCGAGGCTCGGGCAGAACGGTTTGAAAGCGCCAGGACGAGGAGGACGTCGCCGCCCAGCCGCCTGGATTCCGAGCGTGATGCGATGCCAGAGGGAACGCGGGCGCAGCGCAGACGTCATGGCCCCATCGTAAGTAGTTTCCCGCCGTGCGACCGATGGCGACAGCCGCGCCGGGGACGCGGAGATGCGCTGTCCGGCCGTCGGCGGGCGGTTCGATGCCGGCGCCCGCGCGCTTGACCTCCGTCCGAATGGAAACCATGATGAGGGGCATCGGAACAGTGGCGTCAAGCACGTCATTGCTCCGACGCCGTCGATTGAGAACCCCGGAAGGAACGGTCATGTTCACCACTGCGCACCCCGACTCATCCCTCGCCGCGTCATCCTACGCCCCCGCGTACGACCGCTCGAAGCTCAGCACCGGAATCGTCCACTTCGGCTTGGGGCAATTTCCACAGAGCCCACCAGGCCATAGACCTCGACCGTCTCATGGGCAGCGGGCCTCGCCTTCGACTGGGGCATCTGCGGCGTGGGAGTCATGCCCCGGGACGCGAAGTGCGCGACGTCATGACGTCCCAGGACGGCCTGTACGCTCGTCCTCAAGCATTCCGACGGGACGCTCGAACCGCGCGTCATCGGCTCCATCTCGAACTACCTCTTCGCCCCGGACGATCCGTCGGCCGTCCTGGACGTCATGGCGGACCGGCGACGCATCGTCTCTCTGACGGTGACCGGAGGGCGGGTACAACATCGACGACGAGACCGGGAGTTCAAGACGACCTCGCCGGGCGCCGTCCACGACGCCGAGCACCGGGACAGCCCTCAGACGGCTTTCGGCTTCGTCGTCAAGCCCTCGCCCGCAGACGCGAGCGGGCGTCCCTCCGTTCACGGTGATGTCCTGGCGACAACCTCCCGGGGAACGGGAACATCGCCCTGAACGGCGGTGCTGGCCCAGGCCCGCATGGCGATCCGGGCTGGCAGGTGGATCGAGGCGAGGTCGCCTTCCCGAACTGCATGGTGGACGCATCACCCCCTGTGACCACGCCGGAGGACATCGAACACGTCGCCGGGGAGTTCGGCCTCCACGACAGCTGGCCCGTCACGGCCGAGCCTTTCGAGCAGTGGGTGCTGGAGGATCGCTTCACCGACGGTCGGCCCCCGTTCGAGGACGCCGGAGTGCAGATGGTCGACGACGTCGTCCCCTACGAGCTCATGAAGCTGCGGCTGCTCAACGCCTCGCACCAGTCGCTGGCCCACTGGGGCCGCCTCATCCCCAGGTGTTCGCGCACGAATCGGCCGCCGACGCCGACATCCAGGCCTTCACGCGCGCCTACCCTGGACCGCGAGGCGCGCTGCCGACGTTGCGTCCCGTTCCCGGCATCGACCTTCCCGCCTACGTGAACACACTGTTCGAGCGCTTCACCAATGCGGGCATCGCCGACACCCTGGCCCGCCTGGCACAGGACGCCTCCGACCGGATGCCCAAGTTCGTGCTGCCCACGGTTCGCGACAATCTCGCCGCCGGCCGCTCGGTGGAACTGGGGGCGGCGATGTACGCTGCCTGGGCTCTCGGATGCGAGGGCCGCGCCGAGGACGGTTCGCAGATCGTCGTCGACGACCAGCAGGGCGAGGCGCTCAGCCGCGGCGGCCAGGCAGAAGGACGGAGAGGACACCGCGTTCGTCTCCAATGAGCTCGTCTTCGGCTCGCCTCGGCCAGGATCCTCGATTCGTCGAGGGCGTTCACCGGGGCGCTGAAGGCGATTCGCGAAGGGGAGCTCGCGCCGTCCTGCGCGAACTCGTCAGCTGAGGGCGTCTGCGGATGCGCCAGGGCCGCCGGCGGCGGCGAACCCGCCCGCCGGCGCGCTCGCGAGGAGCCTGCGGCTCAGCTGACGGGCTTGAGCCCGCGGCTCCGAAGGGAGACGGAGAGCGGACGCACCACCAGGTCCACCGTCGGCCATCGGGCCGGGTCAAACCCTTGGGCAGGTTGTAGAGCTGGTCCCCGCGGTTTCCCTTGATCGGCGCGACGTCGAGATGGCGGTGCTTCTCCGCCGTGTGCCATCCGGCCTTCCCCTCGACCACCGGGCCCGCGCTCATCCACACGCGGACGTCCGGCCCGGTCGTCGTCCTGAGCCCGGCGAGCGCCAGTTGATACCGTCCGTCGGGCAGCCGGTGAGGCTCGCCGTCCCGGCTGTCTCGTGTTCGTGGAGACGAACGTTCCCCGCGAAATCAGCGTCGCCGTTCCCGCCTGCCGTCCCGACGAGGCTCGGCCGACGCCGGTCGGCAGTTCGTCGTGCACGTCGTTGTCCACCCACAGCAGCCAGGGCTGGAAGATCGCCAACCCGCTGCCAGGATGACGAGCCCGAGCCCGCCGAGTATGAGGTACAGGCGTCGGCGCGAGCGCTTTCGGTCTGTTCGGATCATGAGCGCACCTCCGCAAGTTATCCGTTCAACTATATCGTGTCGTTCGGATCGCACTCGCACCCGAGGAGCGTCTGACGCCTTCTTCAGGCCGATCAGCCGCGCGACCGCTCCCGCAAAGGAAGCGTGCGGGCCACCGTCGAATTCGCCTCCTCATGAGGGGATCCCAGTGCCGAGGGGCGTCCGGTCGGGAGGCGGCCGACGCCCCGAACTGGCTTACTTCCCCGGGCAGGGCTGCTTTCCGTAGTTCGCCAGGCCTTTCAGCGCGTCGTCCATCTGGGCGTCCGAGAGGGCGATGGGAGCGCCGCTGGCCATAGCGCGCAGGTGGACCTCGCACGTATTCGAGGATCGGCAGCATGCCGACGGCCTTGGCCACCGTCGGGCCGATGGTGATGGCCCCGTGGTTCTTCATGAGGCGCCGGTGCGGTCCCTCAACGCCTCGGTGACGTTCGCGGCCAGTTCGTCCGTGCCGAATCCCGCGTACGGCGCAGCCCTGATGGCCGCGAACGCTGACCGAGTAGTAGTGGGAGGGCGGGATCTCGTCGACGACGCGAGTCCGAGGCCGTCGACGCCGGGGCGTGGTTGGGCGATGGCTCCCGCGTCGGTGGCGCGGTAGACGCTCAGATGGAGCGGAAGCTCGGATGACGGTTCGAGATCGCCGTCGACCCGTGCGCCGTCCGTGCCGACGACGACGACGTCCTCGGGGGCCATCTCCTCGTAGGGGACGCCGGAGGGCGAGATCGCGATGAGGTCTGCGGTGCGGATCGACACGTTTCCGGCCGTGCCGACGACGAGGCCTTGCCTCTGCATGAGCAGGCAGGTGTCGACCACCGCCCGGCGTTCGTCTTCCATGATCATGGCTGGGGCTCTACTTTCTCGAAGGCGTTCGGGTTGGCGAGGTGAGCCGGACGCTCGCCTCGGATGAAGGCCGCGATGTCGGCTGCGCCGATGCGCGCGGCCGGGCGCGCGCCTCTTTCGAGGCGCCCGCCGGGTGGGTGAGGGACGCGCGGCGTCGACGTGAGCCCTGTGGTCGAGCGGCAGGGGCTCGGCGGGTGACGTCGAAGCCGGCCGCGAAGGGGGTGGCCAGGTCAGGGCGTCGCACGGCGTCGTAGTCGACAGGCTCTCCGCGAGCGCAGTTGACGAACACCGGGCTGGCGGGCATGAGGGCCCAGCGCCTCGGCGTCGATCATGTGGTGGTTGTCCGGCGTGGCGCGGGCGTGTGACGATGTCTGCGGCGCAGCGGCTCCTCGGTGTCGACGAGATGCGCGCCCTCGCCCGGCTCGGTCGGCGGCCCACGGGTCGTGGACGAGGACGTCGCCTCGAGGAGGCCACTGATCGTGGGCGACTCGCCGTCCTACGGCGCCGTATCCGATCTCCGACGGTGGAGACCTACTGCAGGCCCCGTTGTCGAAGATGTAGTAGTCGGATCGCCACTGGCCGGCAGGGTTCGGCGTTCCGCTGCGGGATCTGCCGCATGGCCGCCAGGATCATCCCCACCGAGTGCTCGGCGGTGGCCACGGCGTTGCGTCCGGGCGCGTAGGAGACGAGAACCCCGTGGTCGCTCGCCGCCTCGATATTCACGTTGACGGGGCCCCCACGGCAGATGGCGATCATCTTCAGGTCGGGGCACGCCTCGGTGACCTTCCTCGTGAACGGGAAGGTGTGGGACGACGTCGCACCTCGGAGGGCCGCGACGAGCTCGTCCTCGTCATGCCGGCCTCTGACTTCGCCGACGTCGCCGTAGGGGGAACCGGCCGGGTCGAGGCTATGGCGGCCAGCTGCGCTTCGGGGCTGCGGCTGACATCGCCGTGCGCAGGACGTCGTCGGTGACGAAGCCGTCGGATGCCAGAAGGACTTTCATGCTCTCTCTCCATCGGTCGTGGCCTTGCGCAGTTCGCGCATCGGTTTCCATACGGGGCGCAGGGGCTCGCCTGGTCTCCCGGAAAGACGTCGTACGCGAAGGCGAGCATCCTTCGCCTCCGGGTGCCGGGTCGAACGCTCCAGTGTGGCGCCGAGGGGCTTCGGAGGCTGCGCGGACGTCCGGAACGACCGGCCGACACGAGGCGAGCACCGCGGCTCCGCAGGCTCCGGCTTCAGGCGCGTCCTGGCGAAGGACGCGTCTGCCGCTTGTGTCGGCGAGGATCTGGCACAGGAGGTCGGAGCGGAAACCGCCGCCCGAGACGACGATGTCGCCTTCTATCCGCAGGGCGTCGATGCACTCGACGAGGGAGAACACGACGCCTTCGTACACGGATCGGAGGATGTCGGCGCGGCTGCTGGTCAGTGACATGCCTGCCACGACGCCGAGGCGTTCGTGTGCCGAGGAGAGACGCGCGTTCTGCCTCCGGGAGATGCGCTACAGCAGGTAGAACGACACCGTGCGCTGGGTTCGCCTCGCGGGCTATCGCCTCGATGTCGCTCCAGGATTCCTCGTTCAGGCCGAGGGTCGAACGGATCCAGTCGAGGTTGGGCGTGCCCGTCATGGGCGCCATGAATTCGAGCACCTGGGTGCCGTTGCCCGTGGCGAGCACCATGGACAGGTCCGAGCGGCGGTCGGCGATACTGGGGAGGAGGACTCCGACAGAAGCCGGTCAGTACCGAGGATGAGCCACGACGCGCCGTCGCCTAGCGCCCTAGCCCGCCCCCGTGACGGCGACGTCGATCATTCCCACGCCGACAGGCGTGCCGCGGGGATCCCGGTGAGTTCGGCGGCGGCGACAGCGGACTCGCCTGGCCGGCTGGATGGCGGATGTCGGGGAGGAGCCCGAGGAAACGGTCGAGGCCGAGGTCCGCGGCGAGGTTTTCGTCGTATCCGGAGCCGTCGCGGACGTCGAGGAAGGTGCGTGAGGCCTCCGTGTGGTCCGTGGCCCGGACTCCCGTGGAGCAGAACCGAATCAGTCCTTAGCAGTTCAGGTGCGATGCCGCCTTGGCGACGGCGTCGGGATCGCGTTTCGGCGAGCTCTTCGATGAGAACGGAAGAGACCGCCGAGACCGTCGTTCGGTGACGTCGAGCAATCTTCGGCCGCGGCCGTCGGCGTTCCATTCAGTCGACGCGTCCGGCCGCGCGGCATCCATCCGGTTGGCGGCCCGGCGGGCCAGTTCGCCGTCCGCGTCGACGAGGCAGGCTCCGTCGCCTTGGCCCGTCAAGCCGATTCCGAGAACGGTGGCGTCGCCGAGCTGTGCCGCGACGTCGGCCAGGCACGTACTACGACGGCGTCCCACAGGAGCGCCATGTCCTGCTCAGCCTCACGACCGCCGTAGTGAACCAGGACGGATTCGTGGTGGACTGCCCGGACCTCGCCCGTGAGATCGGCGCGACGGCCTTGACGGCCGTGGTCCCACCGTCCACTCGATGATGACTTCATTCATATTTCGCTCCTCATTGAGACAATCGAGGGCCCGTTCCATGCGTGATCGTCGCCCGATTCGGCTATGCCGTGCGTTCACGCTAATTTTCTCTGAAAGATTTGTCAGCTGAAATGATAATATGAACCTGATTTTTGCAAGATCGATGTAAAATTTCTTCGACATTGCCGGAGCACCGGAAGGCGACCAGCGACATGGCGATTCGAACCCGCGGCGCAGACCGACGCCGACACAGACCACCCGGAGAAGGCGTTCGGCCATCGTGGACGCCGTCCTGGAGGACGGGACGCTGCGCATCGAGGGCCTGGCCGACTCCCTCGGAGTGTCGGCGGCGACGATATACCGGGATGTGCAGATCCTCGAGGACTCGGGACTGCTCACCCTCTCAAAAGGGGAGCTGCGACCCCGCGCATCCTCGACCGCCGAGCTTCCCCGCGCATGCAGCGGATCCGGTCGCGCATCGAGAAGGGAGCCCTGGCCCAGGCGGCCGCGCGCCTCGTCTCAGCCGGGAACGCGGTGATCATCGACGACTCCTCGACCGCGCTGCCCATGGTCCCCGAGCTGGCGAAAGTCAACCCCCTGACGGTGATCACCAAATCGATGCCGGTCGCTCGGTCGCTGGCGGCGTCGAAGAACACCGAGCTCGTGCTCATCGGAGGCCGCTACTATCCCTGGGCCGAGGCCTTCTACGGAAGCTTGGGAACCGGCTTCGTCAAGAACCTGAGAGCCGACCTGTGCTTCATGTCCGACGCCGCCGTCTGGTACGACGGCGTGTACAACCCGACCGACTACGTCACGGATATGAAGCGGACGATGCTCGAGCAGTCCTTCCACCGAGTCCTCATGATCGACAACTCCAAATTCGCGCGCCGGGCCTGGCAGAAAACGACCTCGCTGGCGACCTTCGAGACGATCCTCGTCGACGACGGAGCCACCGAGCAGCAACTAGACATGCTCGCGGCCAGCGGAGCGAAGGTCACGGTCGTGCCGGTGCCCGGACGGTGAGGCGGGGACCTGGATCCTGGCCGATGCAGGCTCTTGCCCATAGACTGATCCACGTACCGACTCGGGGAGGAGCAACATGGACATCGCGGTGATCGGCTCAAACATGGTCGACCTGATCGCCTACATCAATCGGATGCCGGAGGAGGAGACCGTCGAAGCGCCCGACTTCACGATAGGCTGCGGTGGCAAGGGCGCCAATCAGGCGGTGGCCGCCTCCCGGCTGGGATCGGACGTCTTGATGGTGACGCGCGTGGGCAACGACGTCTTCGCCGCTAACACGATCGAGAATTTCGCCCGCAACGGGATCGACACCGCGCACGTGCTGCCCACGGATGCGACATCCGGCGTCGCGCCGATCTTCGTCGATCCCCAGGCGCACAACTCGATCATCATCATCAAAGGCGCGAACGCGCTGCTCACCCCGCCGACGTTGGGGGCGGCCAGAGCCGACATTGCCGGTACAGCCTCATCGTGCTGCAGCTGGAAGTGCCCTGGACACCGTGTACGCGGCGATCGACCTCGGGAAGCGGCTACGGCATCCGGTGCTTCTCAACCCTGCGCCCGCCATCCCGACCTCGAGCTCGACCGCGTCAGGGCTGCGCCTACGTCATGCCCAACGAGATCCGAACTGGCGCTGCTGACCCGCATGCCCGTCGGACACCCTGAGGGACGTCCAGCGGGCGGCCAGGGTGCTCCTGGGCGCGGGAGTGGAGAATGTCATCGTCACGCTCGGAGCGCGCGGAGCCTTCTGGATCGCTGCCTCGCAGGAGAAGCTCGCACCGGCAGTGGAGGTCGCGGCCGTGGACACGACCGGCGCAGGCGACGCCTTCATCGGCTGCTTCAGCCACTATCTCGTGGCGAGCGGAGACGTCGAACGCGCGCTCCGACTGGCCAGATCACTATGCGGCCGATTCCGTGACGAAGCTGGGCACGCAGACGTCCCTGGCTACGAAGGCCAGATTCGAAGCGGCCTTCCCCAGCTGTTCTGACGCCCTCGGGAATAAGCCGGCGATCTCAGCCGGACCACATGCGTTTGGCAGGCCCCGCTCAGCGCAATAGAAGCCGACCGGCCGCTGTAGTGCAGGCCGGTCGGCTGAGAAGCTGAGACGCAGCTGAGGGCGATCGTTCAGCGAGACCGTCCGCTTCCCTTGTACAAGCCCGCCAGTCTCTGATCGAAATAGGGGCCTCTGATGGTGTGTGCGGCCGACCAGCATATGCGAGGTGACGAGCGGACATAGCCTTGGCCCGTTCCATTGGCGTAGCTCTGCAGCCACGGGCCTCCGGAGGATCCGCCTTCGAAGTTGCATCCCTGCACCGTGTAGAAGTACCACGACTGCATCTGAGCGCGCGGTCTTCGACGAGCAGGACTTCATGGCCTGACCCCGGTCCAAATTGGCCGGATATCCGAAGATGTCGACGCCGAACGTCCAACTGCCTCCGGCGATGATGCCGTGCCCTCCGACCTTCTCATTGACCTTCCCGCCCGACGCGTTCCGTCGTGGGTCGTCACGAAGGCCACGTCGGAGTTGAACCCTACGGCGCTGTTGTTGCCTCCCTTGTCGATCCAATCTTTGAGGCTCGCAGAGAAGCGGCCTGGAACTTCTTCAGGGGCCTTGCCGCGGTCGTATCCCGGAACGAAGACCCAGTTCTGGTGCCACTTCCGTTCTTGCCGCCGCCGTGGACGCAGTGCCCGGCCGTGATCATCCAGTCGCTTCGGGGGCTCGTCACCGAGGAACCCGAGCAGACGTAGTCGCTTCCCGTTGGTGGCGTTGCGGAAGAACACCTGTGCCGTTGGTTTCAGGGAGTGGTAGTGACCCGTCCGTCTGCCGTCTCGGCCTTCGTCGCCGAGGCATTGGCCGTCAGGCCATGGGGCTTGGCGACGACCTGCTCGAGCGGCCTTCCCTCGTCCATCGGCTTGATGCTGTCTCCCGCTGCGGCCTGGGCCTGCGCATCGGCGATCTGCTCTGCACTCTCTATCGGCGTCGCATTGGCCATGCGCTCGGACGTCCAGTAGCTCTCAGCCGTCTGCCGGACGTAGGTCCCCGTCACGCGACGGAGTTCAGCGCCGTGGCCTGCTGGCTCTCCTTGGTCACGGTTTGGGGCTTGACGAGGGTCATCGCCCTGGGAGGAGACGATGAGGGGCCTTGACGGCGACGCTTTCGGACGATCCCTTCGACTTGGGCGTTTGATCCGCTGCCCCCTGGCCGTCGGCCGCGAATGCAGGAGCGGACAAAGCAAAGCAAAAGCAGCCATAATGCAGCTTGATATGTGAATGGATTTTTCATCGTAACCTAACATCACACCTTCAGAGCAATCCACTGTGATTCGATCGCTCGAAATATATTGGCTCATCGTTGCGCTGCGATAAGCACATTGTTCGACTATTGAATGATCAACTTCTTCGTATCTAACGGATAAAGTCGATATTCTCGAGCATGAGCGCAATCGCTCACACGGCTAATTTAGGGCGTCGAGTAGCGGGACGGTCAAGGCAATGGGGACCATGGACCATGCTCGGATTTCGACAGTCGCGGTCGACAGCGGAAAATTGAAATTTCAGTTAAATGGAGTCCCGAGCAGGCCTGCCAACGGCCGAGCAGGCTGGCGTCCGCGGCGACCCTCGTGCTCCCCGACTCTCCGAGAGCTGAACGCTCTCGCCGTGCAAAGCATGCCGTCATATGATGGGACAGCCGTCGGCGATGGTTCGGCGGTCACGTTGAGACGGCGGTTCGTCGTTTTCGCGTCATCACAATCGGAACCGGCACCTTCAGAGGCACCGAGACCGCTTCGGCGAAGGGTCGCGTTTCCGGCTGAACCCGGCGATACCCCTTTCACCCCTGCCGAGTTCGAAATTCCGCCGGGACTCGAACGGTTCCCCGCACCACCGCCGATCGGACAAGGAATCCCAATGGACTGTGTAACACTCAACAACGGCGTCAGCATGCCGATCCTCGGCTTCGGCGTCTACGGGTCCCGCCGAGGAGACCGAGCGGGCCGTCTCCCAGGCCCTGGAGGCCGGCTATCGCTCGATCGACACGGCCGCCGTGTACAACAACGAGGAAGCGGTGAGCCGCGCCATCGCCACCAGCGGCATCCCGCGCGACGACCTGTTCGTCACGACGAAACTCATGGATCTCCGACGCCGGCGAGGGCTCGGCCCGGCAGGCCTTCGAGCGTTCGATGGACAAACTCGGCCTGGAGACGCTGGACCTGTACCTCGTCCACCAGCCCTTCGGCGACTACTACGGATCGTGGCGGGCCATGGAGAAGTCTCTACGCCGAACGGAGAATCCGCGCGATCGGCGTATCGAACTTCTTCCCCGACAGGCTCATCGACCTGATCAACCACAACGAGATCGTCCCGCCGTCGACCAGGTCGAGACCCATCCCTTCTTCCAGCGCGTCGCCGACCAGAATTTCGCGGACAAACTCGGCGTCCGGATCGAGTCGTGGGGCCCCCTTCGCCGAGGGCCCGCAACGGCCTGTTCACCCACCCGACGCTGACGGCGATAGGCGAAGCCCACGGAAAGTCGGTGGCGCAGGTGGTTCTGCGCTGGCTGATTCAAAGGGGCGTCGTCGTCATCCCCAAATCGGTGCGGCCCGAGCGGATGCGCGAGAACATCGACGTCTTCGACTTCAACTCTCCGACGCCGAGATGATGGACGTCACCGCGCTGGAGACGGGAGCAAGAGTCAGTTCTTGGACCACAGGGACCCCGAAGCGGCCAGTTCCTCAGCACGCTGACGCTCATCAACGAATAAAGGCGTCGTCAACGGTTCCGGGGTCTCGACCGCGGACGCCACCCGGACCGAGGTTCGATCGGAAGGATTGTGTCATGGCCACACCCAGCGTTCTCGTCGTCGGCTCCACAGGCAGCATCGGACGCCACGTCGTGCATGCTGCCGCGCTGCGAGATTGAGGGATCCGCGCGTTGAGCCGGGACGCGGCTCGCGCCAACCGCGCGCTTCGCGGGGATCCCGGGAGTCGAAGTCGTGCAGGAGACGCCACGGGCCCGCCTCCTCCTCCCGCTTCGTCGACGCCGTGGACGCCGTCATCCTCGTCCACGGCGACGACCTCCGCCCGAGGGCGTCGATTACGGCGTCGTGCCCGCGTTGCTGGGGGCGTTGAACGGGCGCCGGCCGCACGTGGCGCTCATGTCCTCGATCAACGCCACCGATGCGTCGGGTCTACGCCGATCTGCTGACCTGGAAGCGGCGCGGGGAGCGCCTGTTGCGGGCAAGCGGGCTGGCCTACACGATCGTGCGGCCCGGATGGTTCGACGCCGTCGAATTCGCCGACGACCGTCCCGTCCTCGCTCAGGGGCGACACGGCGAGGATGGAAGGGGTGCGCCGCGAACACGTCGCTCAGACGCTCGTCGAGGCGGTCCTCGCGCCGTCGGCATCCGGCCGAACCGTGGAGGTCTTCTCCGGGCCCGGCTCGCCGGTCTCCGACTGGGACGCGCTCTTCGCGGCAACCCAGGCGGATGCGCCCGGATCCTCGACGGAGCCCTGGACCCGCCAAATCTCCCCTGCTGGACGGCGAACCGCCCGGGTCGTGGCCGATTTGGAGCGCTTCGGGAAGAGGCCGCCGCGGTGAGTCCGCTGCGATCCGGCACTCGGTAGAGGCGCACTCCCCCACATCGACAGGGGCCTCCTGGCGAACGTCCGGGAGGCCCCTTGGCTACCATCAGCGTTCTCACAAATAACATAGATCGAGTGAGCCGAGAATCTCGCTTTTGACACAGTTCAAGTTTCTGACTCTGCCATGTCCGATCGGCAGCAACTCATTGGTTGGTGGACCGATACAACCGTCGGCTGCTAGCGATTTTTCCAACCTGCCCGAAGGCCGCAGGTTCCAGGTTGCCTTTGAAGGAGCGGGTCCTTTCCAACAGAAGTGGATATACGCCTCGCACTGGGCTGCCACGCGGCACGAGAGTGCAAGACCGATCAGACGATTCAAGGCTACGTACGGAAAACACCTTTGGTTCGGCCCTGACATGGCCGGGTTCGAAGGCAGTAGAATCCTATTGGAGGTCCACCTCACCACAATCACATTTGACAATCGGGGGGCGAAATTAGTATGACCACAGTGACAGAACGCATCAAGGAGATCAAACAACCGCGAGGCGGCTATCTTCCCTTGCGTAATTTCACGGTCACGGACATGGATGAGATTGGGGAAGTCACTTCCCCTGAAAAACATTCAGTGCAAATCTGGTTGGCATCGCGGTCGATTATCTCACGTTTTACAACGTATGGCGATCCCGTCTCAGCTTTCGAAATATCATTGCACGGAGCGCATCTGATCCAAGACGAGACGATGGCTCTGAATCTTTTGAGGCATCTAGATGGTCTGACAGACGATTCAATACGAGCTGCGTGTCAGTTGGTTGGATATGACGTTGTCTACCGTGCCGACCCATCCTGGTACAAGCCAGTACAAGACATTAACCCAAATCAGAATACTATCAATAATATTCGAAAAATGGTTCAAAAGAATTAAACAAGTATCAACAGATGTAATTGGATACAAAGCTTAATGTTCATTATTAACCTTTTCAGCAAGTCATTACATGTATAATCACAAATTTATTGATAAATCAATCCTATAATTACTTAATTAATGACTGACTGTAATATACAATGTATTTAATGGATTTTTATATCTTAAAAATATCGAATATGAATTCGATAAAATCATATATGTATGCTCATAAATTTATCAATAAGACCAATAAACAGATTAAATTACATTATTTACAGTCAAAAAGTTGTGTCAAGCTTTTGAGTCCTCTGATTGTGGTTGAGAATCTCACAATGCCGAAAAAACCACTTCTCGGACCTATTTCGTTTTCATTGGTAAATATATTCGAAATCATGATTAAACATGAGTTTAATCATCCAGCAACAAATCGTCACGACCCTCTATCCACGGTGACATTCCACCTGAGGTAATCCCAGACACGGAACAGCCCCGCCGACAGACGGGGCTAGTTTCGATCCTCTCAACTTGCGTGGAGCTAAGAGTTCGAACCCTGACCTCTTCCATGCCATGGAAGCGCGCTACCAACTGCGCCATAGCGCCCGTGCGGACTTCATAGATGTTACTCGAGCGGGCCTTTACCGGCAAATCGGAGGCGAGCGTTGAGATGCGGCTCACCGCAGGAGCTCATCGCCCACGAGATCCCCGACGGAGAAGGGGAATGCGGCGGCTGGCCGCCCCTACGAGCCGCCTCCCCTAGGCCTTCGCGCCGGATGTAGGCGTTGATCCTCCACGCGGGATGCCGTCCGACCTGGGAGGCGAGGATCGCCCAGTGGCAGTGTCCATGCCCTGAGGCCGAGACCAGTTCTCCGGGTCCATTCCCAGGCGCGCTCACCCGCACGTGAGCGCCGAACCATCGGGCCACGACCACGACGGTCCCCTCCGCGTCCGGCCCATTCGTCGATCGCCGCGCTGACGCGCTCCCCCGGCAGCCCTCGTCTCTACGCCGAGGCCCTCGGGCTGGCCCCGGATGTCCAGGTCGCGAACTGCTCGGGCCATCCGCTGCGGATCGCGTCTCGGTCGAGCCCCTCCCACCGGCCGAAGTCGCGTTCCACCAGCCGGTCGTCGACGGCGACGTCAAGTCGAGGAATGCGCAAGGGCCTGGGCGGTCGAGTGCACGGGCCAGCGGAGAGCTGACGACGAGGCTCGGCAGTATTCAGCCAGACAGCAGCGGCGGCCTGGGCCTGGCTGCGTCCGCTGTCGTTCAGCGGGACGTCAAGGACCTGGATCCGGCCGGCGATAGTGAGATCCGTCTGACCGTGGCGCCACAGCACCACGCGGGAAGCGCTCACGCCGTGGCCCCCGCTGTCCACGGCTCCCGCGTCCGCCGCCTCGCCCTGCCCGTCCGGGACGTCGAGATCGACGGACGGGCAGTCCCAGCCTGTCCAGCGTAGAAATCGCGATCCTCGTCCTGCTGGACGTGAACGACGAGGTCGCCGTAGTCGAGGAGCACCCAGCGGGCGTCGCCCAGGCCCTCGGTGTGCACGGGCCGAAGCCCCACAGCCTCGTGGAGCGCCCTCTCCACCTCGTCGACGAGCGAGCGCACCTGCCTGTCGCTGGAGCCGGACACGACGAGGAAGACCTCGGCCAGCGCGAGCCGCTCCGACACGTCGATGGCGAAGACGCTCGTCGCCTTGAGCTCATGAGCGGACTTCGCCGCGATCCGCGTGCACTTCAGCGATTCTTCCGAAACGGCCAATATCTCCCCTAGAACCCTGGCAGGCCGTAAGTGGCCGCTGCCGCTTCGAGGACGGGCTGAACGCCGTCGGACTTGAGGAAATAGCGGCCTACGAGGCCGATTCCCACGCCCAGGGCGAGTCCGATGAGTATCGCGATGAGCGTCATCAGCCACCCGTGGCTTCTCGTCCTCGAGCGCATCGGCGACGAGGTCGGGTCGTATTCGCCCGTATGCCCTGCGATAGCCGCTCGAGGAGTCGGGGCTGCGCCCCGACGATGGGTTCGGGCGCTTGAGGTATGTCACCGTCCGGGCGTCGGAGGACCCGCTCTCAGCCGGTTCCTCGTCGGGGCCAGTGCGCCGGGCGAATCCGACTGATCCTCGTGCTGGCTCTCGCGCTGAAGCCGTTGGAGGAGCGGAGCCCTCAAGGAGGCCGCCTGGGAAAGCTCTTGGTCGTCCGGTTCGTCGCCGCCGGCGAGCCAGACAGGTCGACGCCGACGTCTGGGACGCGTCTTGTTCGAACCTGTTGAGACACCGACTGCCTCGTCGGTTCCCTCGGCTCCTCCGGGGCGTCGCGGCGAGATGAGTCCGCGATCCTGCGCGGCTCCAGGGGAGTGGGTGAACGGCCCCGACTCCAGACGGCTCGTCGACGTTCGGGAGTCTCCATCGGCCGCTCTCGAAGACAGCTGCGAGGGGCATGGCCACGCCGGAATCGGATGCCCGTTTCCTTCCTGTCGTCGAGGGCTCGTTGAAGGACGCGACGACCGCGGGGTCGTCCTCGACGTGCCTCCAACGCGGCTCCCCCGAGGCTGCGTGCGCCTTGGCCCTCGCCGATTGACCCAGCCTCGTCCCCTCCGAAGACCTGCGGGTCGGCTCCGGAGCCCTCGTCAAATCCGAGGACCTGCTGCGCGACAAGTCCGACCTGCGGGTCGGCTCCGGGGATCTCGTCAGATCGGAGGACCTGCTGCGCGGCGAGTCCGAAGGCCTGGAACCCGATCGGGAGGGAGACTGCGCTGAGTGCGCCTCCATGGCCTCGCGCTCGCGCATCTCCTTGCGTGTGAGGCGCTGAGGCGGATCTCCGCCGTCGGAGTGAGATCGTCAAGAGGGGACGCGCCATCGAGGATCGGCGCCAGCAAGCCCTTCGCCCGCATCTCGCGCCGTGACATCCTCGGTTGTTCGTCACTCATCGTTTATCCTTTCCGCTGCCCGATGGGGTCCGCGTGCGAATCCCTGCCGTGCCCAGAGCTTCCAGCCGCACGTGCGGAAACATCGTCGGAAACAACCATTCTATCCGAGCCTACATTCCCGTCGGCCCGATAGAGCCGATACTCGGCGATGTGTTGCACCACGCCGTCGGGTAGCGAGATACCACGGTTGTATGCCGGACCTCACGATTCCGGCAGTCCGTCGAAGAGATGGCCATCGCGGGGATCTCCATGAGGTGATCCCTCGAGGCAGCCCGCCGTATCGAGCTGATGACCGGGCCGAGTCACGCCGACGAAATGTGCCATAGACCATAGCGCGTCCGAATTCTTCCAGCCTAGGATCTGAGGCAGCACGTCGGCCCCGGTGATGAAGAAGAAGTCGGCGTCGGGATAGACGCGGCGAAGGTCGCGCAGGGTGTCGATGGTGTAGGTCGTCCCCTCCCGCTCTATGTCGACGCGAGAGACCGAGAACCGCGGATTCGAGGCTGTGGCCACCACCGCCATGAGATAGCGGTGCTCGGCGAGCGTGACGTCCCTGTCTTGCTTGTAGGGCTGGTTCCCCGTAGGCACGAAGATCACTTCGTCGAGGTTGAAGACGCTAAGCACCTCGGAGGCGGCAACGAGATGTCCGTGATGGATCGGGTCGAAAGTCCGCCCATGTTCGATCCGGCGCCGACGCCCCTGGCTCCCCGTGACGAGCACCGGAACCTCGAACTCGGACATATCCTCCCCTATACCTCGCGCGACGGCCCGCCCCACGAGGCCGTGCGACGGCAGCCCCACGACCTCGACATGCCTGCCACCAGCTGTAGCCTACGTGTTTTCGGCCTCGTTTACGATGCCGCCGCACCGTCGAGAACAACCCCGGAGGACGGGAATACTCCCCGAAATCGCGGCGTTGCCCTGGTGGCTGCACGAAACGAGCGAAAAGGATTCGCCATATGGCAACTCAGGCCATCACCATCGAGAACTTCAATAGAAACCGTCAAGAGGGCATCGTTCTTCTTGACTTCTGGGCGTCTGGTGCGGCCCGTGCAGGCAATTCGCGCCGATATGCGAGGCGGCCTCGGAGCAGCACGGCGACATCGTCTTCGGAAGGTGGACACCGAAGACCAGCAGGAGCTGGCCGCGAGTTCGGCATCACGTCCATTCCCACGGTCATGGCCTTTCGTGACGGGTCGAGTGTTCTCCCAGCCCGCGCACTCCCAAAAGCAGCTGGAGGACCTCGCAAAGCCAGGTCGAGGGCCTCGACATGGACGACGTGCGACACAAGATCGAGGAGAGCAAGAAGTAAGGGCAGGAAAGCCCTTCGAGAGAGGTGGCGGCCGACCGGTTCGCCACCCTCGTCTCATGGAAACAGGTCCCTGTGCCCGCAGAGGCAGACGGTGTCGATCCCCTGGCGTAGAGGACGGCATGATGCCCCGGATCACCGAGGCGAGGTCGGTGGGAAGCGAGGCCGGTAGGAAGACGATTCCGTCCACGGCGCCGAGGCATATCCACTCTTCGACGGTGTCAGCCACGTCGTAGACCGTCCCGACGACTGGCCTTGCCGTCGAACACCAGCCTGCCGGTCATGGTCTCCACGAGCAGAGACCGCTCTCGGGCGGCGAGGCATCGACCGGAGACGATGATGCCGATCTCGGTGAGGAGGGTCAACTGCCGGTCGAGGCGGCGGCCGCGAACGCAGGGCGAGCCTGGCTTCCCGAGCGCGGTGGGGATCGCCGGTCAGCAGATGGACGGGTCGGCGAAGCGGGCGATCGCCTGAATGCTTGACGGCGTGAGGTCCTCGGCCGCCGTTCGCTGGCGAAAGCCTATTCCGGCCGATCTGGCCTGCGCGGCCGCCCCGGCGATCGCGGCGAGATCGCATCCCTCGACCGGCTCGACGGCGATGGTCGCCCGCCCGCGACTCGACCGGGACGGGATGCCGACGGCCGCATTGATGGCGCCGACGGTGGGCGGAACCTCGACGCTGACCCCTCCTTCGCTGCGCGAGAGCATCAAGCCGCCACGGCGGCCTCCGTGGGACGCGGGTCGTCGAGCGCGAGCGAAAAGGTCTTGTCAAGGCTGACGAAGTCGATGCCACCGCGCATCGCCGCGCACGCAGACGAGACGAGCCGCGAGAAATTGGCGTAGCCGACGGGAAGAACAGCGCCTACAGACGTCGACGCATTCGCATGGGCGGCTCCCAGGAGCGTCAGATCGATGCTATCGACGCCTCCACAACGCCTTCGCGCCCGCTGGAGCTCGTACTCGCCGGTAGATCCCTCGTCGCCAATTGAGTGTCATGGCATTCATCCGTTCGTATTCGGCCAGTCATTTCGGCATACGCGAGCGAGTCGCGCTGGACCCGCGATGCGGTCCCGGAGACGCCGGGACCGAGACATCTACGGCGTAGGAAGCGGTATGAAATTCCACATCCGCTTTTGACGGGCCCATTCCGCGTGGGAGACAAGGGCGGCTTCCGCGGATATGCGCCGTCACTGGATATCAAGCAACTACGGTTTTAGTAAACCAGCGGCCTATCCATATAGCAAGACATCGGCACGCAGTGTGGGAAGTTCTCACTGAGGGCCGACGCGGGCGGCGAGACGTTTCGGACGGCGCCCACCGCCGTCAGCCACTCCTCGGCAGGATCGTACATGAACCGCCTGCCGGTCCATCCACAGCCCTTCGCGGGCATCGGCCTTCGCGTCCATGCGCTCGTGGTAGGCGGCCTTGCGCTCCTTGCGCGAGGCGCCTCCCTCGTCGAGCCGGAGGTCTGTGCCCGCGCGGACCGAGGAGTTCGGCGCCCGTGCGCATCGTCGGCTCCCAGTCGAAGATGACCCCGAATCCTCCGGGCCGATGACCACCGTGATCGCCGGCGCGGGCCCCGGCCTCGACGAGGGCGTCTTCGACTCCCAGGGCGTTGAGGGCGATCGGCGAGATAGCCGACCGCCTCATCGTTGTCGCGAAGTCGGTTTGGCGAATCCATCGTTCGGGTTTGCCGCCGCGGACGAGATAGAACTCCTGTCCGCCCTGACTCCTGCGCGAGACCGTGAACCCGTCCTCACGCCGAGCTCGCGGACGGGGCGAAAGGCGCGGCGCCGCCGCGGGGGCGGGGACTGCTTCGCGCGCCTCGGCGACCGCGGACGCCAGGGCGAAGGAGCTCGCAGAGACCTTCGCGCGAGGCCGCAGAGACGAGGTGGGTGGGCAGCCCGCGGCTGCGGAGGTCGTCGCGCACGAACTCGGCGAGCTCGCGTCCGTCCGGCACGTCTATCTTGTTGAGGACGACGAGCCGTGGGCGTTCCATGAGCGGGATGCCGCCTTCCGCGGGATCCAACTGCTGTGCGTGGGCTCGAGCTCGGCCTCCAGCAGGTCGAAGTCGGAGAGCGGATCAGCGGCTCGACTCGACGGCCGCGCAGTCGACGACATGGACGATCACCGCGCAGCGCTCGATGTGCCGGAGAACTCCAGACCGAGGCCTCTTCCTGCGACGCTCCGGGGATGAGGCCGGGCACGTCGACGATCGTGTAGCGCTCCTCCCCGCCTGCACCACCCGGGGTTCCGGGACGAGGGTCGTGAACGGATAGTCGGCGATCTTGGGTCGGGCCGCGGACATGGCCGCGATGAGCGACGACTTGCCGGCGCTCAGGGAATCGACGAGGGCGACGTCCGCCATCGACTTGAGCTCGAGGACGACGTCCCGGCTCTCCCCTCGTCGCCCAGCAGGGGCGAAGCCCGGCGCCTTCCTTCTGGGAGACGCCAGCGCGGCGTTGCCGAGCCCTCCGCAGCCTCCCTGGCCACCAGGCGGTCTCCGGGGCGGTCAGATCCCCGAGCACGTCCCCTCAGGCGTTCTGACGACCGTTCCCAGGGGCACCGTGAGGATCCGGTCCTCGCCGTTGCGCCCGGCCCGCATGTCGCCGGCGCCCTGGGTTCCGATCCGGCCTTCTGATGGGGGAGCGATGGAAGGAGAGCAGCGTAGTCACCTGGGGATCCACCTCAGCGACGACGTCGCCGCCGTGCCCCCGTTCGCGCCGTCGGGCCCGCGAGCGGCTTGAACTTCTACGCCGTACGGATGCGCATCCGTTGCCGCCCGCACCGGCCTGCACGTGCAGGACGACGCGATCGACGAAACTGACCACGGCGGCCTCCTCGTCCGTTATAGGGAAAAGGGGCGGAAGGAACCTTCCGCCCCGTGATCTACGACGAGACCTCAAGCCTCGGCGGTCACGATGTCGATGACCCTGCGATCGCGACGGGTCCCGAACTTGACGTGGCCGGCCGTCAAGGCGAACAGGGTGTCGTCCCTGCCGCGCCCGACGTTGACGCCGGGGTGGAAGTGAGTGCCGCGCTGGCGGACGATGATCTCGCCGGCGTTGACGAGCTCGCCTCGAAACGCTTGACGCCCAGACGCTGCGCATTGGATCCCAGCCGTTGCGGGAGGGCTGGCCGCTTCTTGTAGTGCCATGGCTGAAACCTGCCTTTACGTTGGTGGAGCGAACTCACTCGATACCGGTGACCTTGAGGCGGGTCAGCTTCTGACGGTGACCCTGGCGCTTGCGGTACGGTCTTGTTCTTGTACTTGACGATGGAGATCTTGGGGCCAGAGCTCCGCCGGACGATCTCGGCCGTCACCTTCGCCTCGATGCCGTCGGCAGCCGTGGTGATCTTCGTGCCGTCGACGAGCATGAGGGGTTCGAGCTCGACCGTGTCGCCGACCTCGCCGTCCAGCTTGTCGACCACGACGACGGAACCGACGGACACCTTCTCCTGACGGCCGCCTGCCTTGACAATCGCGTACACCACGTTACTGCTCATCTCTGTATCGATCGACACCCGCACGCCGTGCGGAGTCTTACAGGCTGAGGAGGCGCTGAATGCGCCGACTCTCTACGATACAAGCTGGTATTTTTCACTGGCAGAGTCTTCGACGCCGGCGCCGATATGGAATAGACCACGTCATCGCTACTTGGCGGGGAAGCTGAGGATGGCCGAGGCCTGGCTGGCGCCCGGGTGATCGTCCCCGAGGACGAGACGCGATGCTTGCGCGATCTGGCGATCTCGGCGTCCCCTGCCGTCGGGCTCGTCGGGCGATTCTTCGCCGCCTTGCCCATCCGGCGTCGCCACGGCGTCCGGTGTCTCGGCGCCGTCCGCTCCCCGCGCGGCGGCGGCTTCTCCCTCACCGGCACCGGGGCGTTCGGCCCGCCCTCCGTCGGCGCCTCGGCGCCTGCAGAGAACTCCCCGGCTTTCGAGTGCGTCCTCGGCAGCCGGCTTCTCGGGCTCGCCGCCAGCGACTCCGGCCTGTTCGGCGGCGGAGGACTTCCTGCCTCTGGCCCGGACGCGACTGCCCCCCTCGCGCGGACTGCCCGCCGACGCCTTCTTCCGCGCCCGCCTTCGCCTGGTCCGACGCGTCGGCCGCCGGCGGCGTCTGGGGAGTCCTCGTCGTGCTTGGAGGCCGCGGCGGCGTCGAGTTGAGGGCGTCGCCCTGACCTCGTGACGCTTGGACTCCTCCGTGCGGGCCTCGGCCTTGGCCTTGCGGCTCAGAACGGCCCGAGCCCGACTCGTTGCGCTCGACCGGATGGGCGTGCGTGATGAATCCGCGGCCTTCGCACGTCTGGCACACCGTGGAGAAGGCTTCGACGAGCCCTGCCCCACGCTTCCTCGTCATCTGGACCAAGCCCAGAGACGTCACCTCGGCAACCTGGTGGCGCGTCCTGTCCCAGCCGAGGCACTCCACGAGGCGCCGAAGGACCAATTCGATTCGCCTCCAAGACCATGTCGATGAAGTCGATGACGATGATCCCGCCGATGTCGCGGAGGCGAAGCTGGCGGACGATCTCCTCGGCGGCCTCGGGTTGTTGCAGGTGACGGTCTCCTCGAGGGTCCCCCAGAGCCGGTGAACTTGCCGGTGTTGACGTCGATGACCGTCATGGCCTCGGTGCGGTCGATGATGAGGGTGCCGCCGAGGGGCAGCCAGACCTTGCGGTCGAAGGCTTTGGCGAGCTGTTCGTCGACGCGGTGCCGGCAAAGATATCGGTGGCGCCCGTCCAATGCTCCAGGCGCTCGGTGAGCTCGAGGGAGAGCTCCCGGACGTAGCCGGAGATCGTCTTCACGCCCCCGCCCCCTGGATTCTCAGGAGAAAATCCTCGTTGAAGACGTCGCGCACCACGCACGGCAGTTCCGCTCGCCCTTGAGAAGCGTGGGCGCGGACTTCACGTTCTTAGCCTTGGCCCGGATGTCCTCCAGGTCTTGGTCAGCCGCTCGACGTCGGCGCGCAGCTGCTCCTCGCTGGCCCCTTCGGCGGCTGTGCGCACGATGACGCCGTGCTCGGAGGGATGAGCTCGCAGCAGCGCGCTGAGGCGCTGGCGTTCCTTGTCGGGGAGCTTGCAGGAGATGCCGGTCATCGCCCCGGAGGGACGAGGACGAGATAGCGCCCAGCGAGGTGATCTGCGCGGTCAGGCGCGCGCCCTGTGCCCGATGGGGTCCTTGGTCACCTGGACCATGATGACGTCGCCCGACGAGCGCCTGCTCGATCCGCCGGGCTTGCCCTCCAGGCCGCGGCCTCCCAGTTGACCTCGCCCGCGTACAGGGACGGCGTTGCGGCCCTTGCCGATGTCCACGAACGCCGCCTCCATCGAGGGCAGGACGTTCTGGACCCGGCCCAGGTAGACGTTGCCGACCATCGAGACCTGCGTGTGGCGGGCGACGTAGTGCTCGACGAGCACGTCGTCCTCCAGGACGGCGATTTGGTTGAGAACCGTCCTGCTCGCGGATGAGCATCTCGCTTGACCGACTCGCGCCGCGCCAGATACTCCGATTCCGTGATGACGTGGCGCCTGCGCCCGGTCTCGCGGCCTTCCTTGCGGCGCTGCCGTTTGGCCTCCAGGCGGGTCGACCCCTGGGGGTCGTCACCCCATCGCCCCCGGCGGCCTGCGCGGATCTCGCGCGCCCGTCGGCGTCGGCGCGTGCCGCCGGCCTCCTCCCGAGAGCCCGCTCTGAGACTCCTCCCCACCGGACGGAGTCTCGGGTGTCTCGGCGCCTTTGCGGCGCCCTCGGCTTCCGCGCCGACGGCGTCGCGGCTCTCTCGCCGACGGCGTCTGACCGGACTCCCCGGAGGCCGGCCGGAGGTTGGGAAGAGGCTTCCTGCGGCTCCTCGGACGTCTCGCCGCCGGTAGCCTTCCGGCGGCGAGACGAGACGAGGCGTCTCGCCGCGAGACGGCGCCTCGTCACGCACCCGGCTGGTGTCGGGCTCCTGGAAGAACAGGGCTGTCATGTTGACCGCCGGGATCTGGGCGTTCGGCGGCTCCTCCGCGGAGGAGAATCGGAGGCCAGAGCCCTCCTCCGGAGCGTCGCCGGACTTAGCCTCCCCGGCTTTCTTCTTCGACTCGGAGGCCTTTGCGGCTCCGGAGGCCCTTCTTCGACGTGCGCCGGTGCGGCTCGGGGCGGACTCGCCCTCCGTGCTCGCCGGCCTGGCCCCTCGACGATGGCGTCGAGCGTGCCCTCACGTCTTCGACGGCGGTCGCCCAGGCCTTCCTCGGCCGAGGCTCGAGCTGGGCGAGGACTCCGCCACAGCAGCGGCGGCCTTCTCCCCGGCGTTCCTCGCCTCGTCGCGGACCGTCGACTCTTCCGATTCCTTTGTGCGGGCGGTCGCGGCGCCAGTCGATATCGTGGCATTCTCAGCCATGCGCAGATGCACTTTCCAGCCCGCAGTCGGCGTGTCGCATCACGCCGCCCGAGCTATGTCGTCGCGGATCGACCGCGGAAGTCTAAATGCGCGCACCGGCTGCATCGCCATTCGCGGAGCACAGTGCGTCTCACCTGACGGCCGGAAGCCTGCGGAGGACTTCGACCCCGCCTAATATTGTCGCACACCGCCTTGAAACATCGACTGTGAGACGCGCCAAGCTCGCTCCGGCCGCCGTGGCGCGACCCGATCGGATCGCACGGGACTCCGAATTCCTGACAGAGTGTCAGAGTTGTCGCGGGGATGGCGTGAGACTGGGATCGCTCAAGAAAGAATCCGGCCCAGGCCTCACGAAAAGGTTTCACGGTGGAAGCTTTTTGACCTCGCACGCTGGCAGTTCGGTATCACAACCGTTTACCACTTCTTCCAGGTGCCGCTCACGATCAGCCTCGCCACTCTCGTCGCCGTCATGCAGACGATGGGCCGCAGGACCCAGAACCCCGATGGGAGAAAGTCACCGATTTCTTCGGGAAGATCCTCCTCATCAACTTCGCGCTCGGCGTGGCGACGGGCATCGTCCAGGAGTTCCAGTTCGGCATGAATTGGTCCGAGTACTCGCGCTTCGTCGGGGACATCTTCGGCGCTCCGCTCGCTTTCGAGGGCGCTGCTCGCGTTCTTCCTCGAATCGACCTTCCTGGGCCTGTGGATCTTCGGGAAGAACCGGCTCTCCCCAGGCTGCACAACATGTGCATCTGGCTTCTGGCGATCGGCACGATGCTCCGGATTCTTCATCCTCACGGCGAACTCGTTCATGCAGAACCCCACGGGCGCGGGTCCTCAACAAGCGGACCGGCCTGCCTGGAGCTGGACGGCATGGGCGGATTCCTCAAAGTGCTGTTCAACGAGAACCTCGCTCTACACCTTCGCCCACACGATGAGCGCGGCCTTCCTCGTGGCGGGCGGGCTCGTGGCGGAGCCTGAGCTTCTGGTGGATGGCCCGTTCGAAGCGCCTGACCGGCGACGAAGGGAAGCCCGCGCCTACTGAGGCCCGCGGCGAAGTCGGCCTGGTCACCATGCTGGCGGCCTCCCTGGGCACCGTATTCTCCGGCCACTTCAGCGGGCAGCATCTGGTCGACATCCAGCCGGCCAAGGCCACCGCCATGATGGGCGATGTGCGAATCGAGGAAGCCACAAGCTCGTCATCGCCATGTGGACCTCCGACTGCAAAGGCCCGCAGCTGACCGCCCCCATTCCCAGGCTCGAGGTCCTTCGCGGCCACCAACCACTTCTCCGGCTCGAAGTCCTTCCTGAAAAGGCCTCGACGACGTCAACGCCGAACTCCGGGAGAAGTACGCCGGCGTCTACGGATCCGACCAGGACTACCGACCGAATCTCACCGTCGCCTTCTGGTCCTTCCGCGTCATGATGGGCGTCGGCCTCCTCGACCTGGCGATGTCGATCCTGGGCCTGTACGCGCTGAGAGGCGGCAGGGGTCAACGCCTCCGAGTTCAAGGGAAAGCTCTGGATGCTCGCCATCCCCTTCCCTTCATCAGCAACACCTTCGGATGGATCCTCACGGAGATGGGGCGCCAGCCGTGGATCATCAATCCGGGCGAGAGGGGATCATGCTCCTGACGAACAGGGCCTGTCAACTCCGTGTCCGGGGCCACGGTTCTGGGGTCGATGGTCGTCTTCACGCTTCTGTACACCGGCCTGGGAGTCATCTGGCTGGCGCTGCTCAGCGGTACGCGCTCGAAGGCATCAATCCGAAGAAGGCGCCGGCGTGACGAGACCGCCGAGCTCCCATGAGCTTCGTATACTGAAAAGGAACCGCTGTGGACCTGACACCCATCCAGCTTCTCTGGTTCATCCTCATCGCGGTGCTCTGGATCAGCTACCTGGCCTTGGAGGCTTCAGTTCGGAGTGGGAATGCTGCTCAAGATCCTGCCGAAGTCCGAGAAGGAGCATCAGTCTGGCGCTGAACACCATCGGCCCCACTGGGACGGGAACGAAGTGTGGGTCCTGACGGCGGGAGGCGCCACCTTCGCCGCCTTCCCCGAATGGTACGCCACTATGTTCTCCGGCATGTACCTGGCGCTCGTCCTCGTCCTCGTGTGCCTGATCGTGCGCATCTGCGCCATCGAGTGGCGCAAGCGAATCAACACGGAGGCCTGGCGCAGGGGGATGGGACGTCGCCCACACCGCGTCGTCCTGGATCGTGTCCGTCCTGTGGGGCGTCGCGTTCGCCAACCTGGTCAGGGGATGTCGATCGAAGTCGGCGGGTACGACAGGGCGCGTTCAGGCCGTCGACCCAGCGGCCGCGGCGGATCCTGGCCGAGAACCACCACTACCTGACCGGCGGATTCCTCTCCCTGCTGACCCGTTCACGCTCCTCGGCGGGCTGGTGACCCTCACGCTGTTCCTCTCGACGGCGCCCTGTACCTGGCGATCAAGACGACGGGCGACCTGCGCGACCGGGCGAAGGCCTTCGCCGCCAAATCGGCCGTCGTCGCGGCGGCCGTCACCGGCGCCTGGGGACTGTGGGCGCAGCTCGCCTGCTCGGCAACGCCCTGTCGGCGCTGCCCCTGGCCCTGTGCGCCCTGTGCTTGGCGGCGACGGCGCTGCTCATCGCCAAAGGCGACGAGGTCAGACCTTCATCGCCCACTTCGCGGGCATCGCCATGGCGGTCGTCTTCATCTGGTTCGCCATCTTCCCCGACGCCATGAAGTCCTCGATCGACGGACGGTACTCCCTCACCTCTCTGACGGCCGCCACCGCGCCGACCCAGACGATCATGACGATCGCCGCGGCCGTGTTCGTGCCGATAGTCCTCGCCTACACGGTGTGGTCGTACAGGGGTCTTCGCCAGACGCCTGGCCGTGGACCAGATCCCGACGCGCCCGTCGGGCTGGACGAAGAGGATCCGCGAATTCGACGCCCCGCTGACGGGCGGAGGCGGGGAGCGGACGGGCGACCGCCCGGCTACAGCGCCCCGACGCCAAGCCATCGGAAGACGAGGAGGACGACGTGAAGCCCCTGGACCCGCGCCTGCTGGCGTACGCCCGCTCCGCCCGCGGATACGATGTTCCTCGTCGCGACGGGCCTGACGCTGACCGTGCTGACGGTCGTCCAGTGCATGGGCGTATCGGGAGCCGTCTCGCCCCTCGTGGACGGCGAGGCCGACCTGGCCGGGGCCTTCCGGCCCTCGCCGCAGCCGCCGTCGCCTTCGCGGCGCGCGCTGGCGTCGTCTACCTTCAGGGAGGCCTACGGGCACCGGGCTGCCCTGCGCACGATATCCGACCTGCGCACGCAGGTGCTCACACGGCGGGGATCGCAGGGCAGCGAGTGGCTCTCCGAGGGCCGCACTGAGCTCGACCGTCACACTCGTCACCGAGGCGCTCGACGACCTCGAGGCCGTACTTCGTGCGTTTCCTCCCCAGTTCGTCCTGGCCTGCCTGGCCACTCCCTGACGCTCCTCGTCATCCTCTGGCTCGACTGGATCAGCGCGATCGCGATCCTCGTGTGCATCCTCATCCCGGTGTTCATGGTCCTCGTCGGAAGGATGACCCAGAGCTACGCCGAAGGGAGGCTAGCGGCGATGCAGCGCCTGGGCGATCAACTCCTCGACCTGCTCGCCGGACTGACCACGCTCAAGGCCCTGGGCCGCGAGGCATCCCCCAGCGCCGCGTGCGCGAGCTGGGCGACGACTACGCGGCGAAGACGATGAACACGCTGTACGTCGCCTTCCTCTCCGGGGCGGTCCTGGAATTCCTCGCGACGCTGTCCACGGCGCTGGTCGCCGTGGAGGTGGAGCCTGCGCCTGGCCAACGGCGACGTCTCCCTCTTCACGGGGCTGACGATCATCATGCTCACCCCCGAGCCCTCCGGCCGCTGCGCGGGTCGGCTCGCAGTTCCACGCCTCCTCGGACGGGGTCTCGGCCGCACGGGCGACCTTCGAGATCCTCGACGGCGCGGCGCGGACGTCCGCAGACGGGCGAGGCGCCCGACCTGTCGAGCGCCGTGATCGAATTCCGTGACGTCTGCGTGCGGGCCCCGGCCGCGCGACCGTCGCCCCTCGCATCTGTCCGCGCGGATCGAGGCCCGGCAAGGTGACCGTCCTGCAGGGGCCCTCGGGGTCAGGGGAAGTCGACGGCCGTCTCAACGCTCCTCAGTCTGCTCAGGCCGACCGGCGGGCGCGTGACGGTGGGAGGCGTTCGATGGACGCGATCGACCGGGGAGGCCCTGTGGCGGCATTTCACTGGGTCCCCAGCGTCCGGCCATCGTGCCGGGACGGTCCTCGGAACGTCAGATTCCCGCCGGGACCGGGAGCTTCGCGCGCGCCGCGCTGACGGGTTCGACGGGTGGTCGCCCGCATGCCGAACGGATGGGACTCCCGCCTGGGGCACGCGGGCGTCGGCCTGTCCGTCGGCCAGGGCAGCGCCTGGCCTGACGCGGGCGCTCGTGGCGGCACCGCTCGTCCTCCTCGACGGGCCGTCCGCCCACCTCGACGCGATCAGCGAACGCCACGTCTCCGCGGCCGTCCGGGAACTGGCCGACACAGGGCACACGGTCGTCGTCGTCGCGCACCGCAGCGCGCTCATCGGCGAGGCGGACGCCGTCGTCGAGGTCGCGGCCGCAGCAGGCGGGGACCGCCTCGTGAGCGCGTTCCTCACGCGGGAGGAGCGTTCGGCCGTCCGCCGCACGCTGACCCTCCTGTCCATCGACCGCGCGGGGTTCCTCCGATCCGTTGCGGCGGGGACCTGACGCTCTTCTGCGGTGGGGCTCGCGGCCGTCTCGGCCTGGCTCATCGCCCGCGCCTCCCAGCTGCCTCTCGTGGCCACGCTCGCGCTGGCGACGACGAGTGTGCGCGCCTTCGGGCGAGCAAGCCCGTGTTCCGCACTTCCGCCGGCGGGTCGCGGGCCACCGAGTCGCCCTGTACGGGATGTCGAATCTCCGCTACGAGGGCCTATGCCAGGCTCGCGGACGCATCGATCGGCGCGGTGGCGTCGATCCGGCGCGGGGACATCCTCGCCCGGACCGGGCGCGACGTGACGGCCGTCGGAGACCTGGTGGTGCGAGCCCTGGAGCCGATCGCCGTCGCGGTCGCATCGAGCCTGGTCTCCGTGGGGATCGTCGCCTGCTTCTCCCCCTCTCCGCCGCCGCGCTGCGCCTGCCTGCTCGCCTCCTGCCTTCTCGGCCCGCTCCCGGCCATGCAGGGCGCGCGCCTGGCCAGAGCGCAGCCGGGAGTCGAGGATCAGGGCCGAGTTGGCGGCGCTTTCCCCTGACGATGCTCGAATCCGCCTCTGAGCTGCGCGTCTCCGGCCGCCTGTCTGCGATGGAGGAGAGCGCCCGGCGCGCGGAACGCCGCATCTTCGCCAACCAGGGACGCCGCGGCCCGCCCGACCGCTACGCCGGGCCGTCGACGCCCTCGCGCTGGGGCGAGCCACCGTGGCGGCGATCCTCATCGGCTCGGCGGAGCTGGCGGCGGGCAGCCTCGCGCCCGTCAGAACTGGCGATCATCGCGCTCACGCCGCTGGCGACGCTGAGCCACTCAGCCGCTCGGCCAGGCAGCCGTCCAGCTCGTCCGCTCGGCGGCCGCGGGCGAGCGCATCCTCGCCCTCCTGGATACCGCGTCCGGGGAGCCGATCGGGGAGTCGGCCTCCCGAGCCGCCGAAACCCGGATCCCGAGAGGCGCGGACGGGAAGGACGCCGGCGGCGGATGGGAGACCAGATTCCCGAGGCGCGGACACAGCGCAGCGCCGAGGGCTGCACGCCAGGGAGCCTGACCGTCGGCTGGCCGGACGGGCCCGTCGTCGCGGGTCGCTTCGACATCGACGTCCCCGGGGCGGGACCCTGGCCGTCGTGGGCCCGTCCGGCATCAGGGAAGACGACGCTCCTGTACACGCTCGTGGGCTCATCCGCCCGCGGTCAGGGACACGTGCGCCTGGACGGCCGCGAAGTCTGCGACATCCCGCGCAAGGAGGTCCTCGACTCTCGTCCTGACGGCCGAGGACGCCCACGTCTTCGACACGACCGTCCTGGAGAACCTCCGCGTCGCCCGCCCGGACGTCACGGAGGAGGAGGCGGTCGAGCTGCTCGACCGGGCGGGGCTGGGAGGATGGCTCGGCGACCTTCCCGAAGGTCCACACCCTCCTGGGCGCGGACGCGACGACGATGTCGGGCGGAGAGAGAGCGCCTGCTGTTCGCCCGCGCCCTCGCCTCGCCCGCGGACTACCTGCTGCTCGACGAACCCGCCGAACACCTCGACTCGGATACCGCCGACGCGCTCGTGGCCGACCTTCTCGCAGCGGGGAAGGCCCTCGCGAACGAGCGCACAGTCGTGCTGGTCACTCATCGCCTGACTCCACTCTGGCAGGCCGACCGGGTTATCCTTCTGTCCGAGGAGGACGGCCGGGTCCGCGTGGCCGCCGCCGGGAAGCACGAAGAGCTGGCGAGACCTCATCCCCGACTACCGCTGGTCGCTTCGACAGGGGCTGTGGTGACAGGAGCTGCGAATGAACGGTCCCGACCCCACGACCTGCTCGACCGGTCGCTCGACCTGACTGCGAGGCTGGACCAGCATTCCGCACTCCAGAGCTTCGTGGAGTCGGCGATCAAGCTCACCGGGGCGGCGTACGGCGCCCTGTCGATCCTCGACGCCAGGGGGAACGCGGGCCAGCTCGTCGACTCGGGGTCCGAAGGCGGCTCGGACGGCTTCTCCCGCGCGCCGGCGGACATGGGGATCCTCGAGAAGATCCCGAAGACCTACATCCTCTTCGGGAAGCGGACGGCCAGGCCGGCGGATCCCCGGCCTGACGGCGGCCCCGCGCGGACGACCTCCTCGGCGTGCCCTGACGGTCCAGGGACGGCTCTACGGGCGCCTCTGCCTGGCCGGCAAACCCGAGAGCTTCTGCGAAGCCGACGGCCAGACCGTCATGGCGCTGGCGCGGGCGGCGGGCATCGCCGTGGAGAACTCGCGCCTCTTCGCGGAATCGGTGGTCCGGTCGCAGTGGATCGCAGCCTCGCGCGCCATCACCACCGCCCTCCTGGAGGGCACCGACGAGGAGGAAGCCCTCAGCTCATCGCCCACGAGATGCGCCGTGTGGCTAAGTCGGATCTTGCGCTGATCATCCTCCAGGGGGTCGGCGGGGCGTGGACCTGCGAGATCGCCGACGGCGAGGCGGCCTCCGAGGTCATCGGCATCGAATTCCCGCAGCGGGCCGCGCGAAGGTGATCCGGGGAGCACGAGGCCTGATCGTCGACGCCATGGCGCGCGAGCCGAACCTCCTGGTCCCCGCTCGCCCACTACGGCGCCGCCCTCTACGCTCACTCGTGGCCAAGGGGGCGACGACAGGGGGTCATCGTCCTGCTGCGCGACATCGACAAAGCAGGGGTTCGACCTGTCCGACCTGGCCATGGCCGAGCGTCGCCAAGCAGGCGACCCTCGCCCTGAGCTGGCCTCCGCCAGGCACGCGAAAGGCCCAGGCGGCGCAGCTGGAGGACCGAGTCGCAGATCTCCACGCGACCTCCACGACTTCGCGATCCAGCAGCTCTTCGCCTCCGGGCTGGAACTGTCCGCGCTGCGAAGGACCTAGACGCCTCGGGACGGCTTCCCCTCGGCCCTGGCCAGCCTGGACCAGCGCCATCACGTCCATCGACGAGGTCCGTCGGGCAGATCCGCCAGATCATCCACTCGCTGAGGATCCCCAGGCCACGGTGCCTCTGGTGATGCGACTGCGCCGCGAAGTGGACTTCGTCTCGCGCCTGCTCGGATTCGCGCCGCGGATGGTCATCAGGAACCTCGGGGAGGAAGTCGGCCCGGGCCCGCACACGGAGATCGACGACGAGCTCCGGCGCCGACGTGGCCGACGACGTCGTGGCCGTGGTGCGCGAGTGCCTGGCGAACGCCGCCAGACACGCACGCCTCGCGCGTCGGCGTGGCGGTGACGATCGAGAACCACCAGGTGCGTCCGGGTGACCGACGACGGACGGGGATCAGCCGCGAGCTCTCGCGCCGATCCAGCCTGTCAACAGCGGCCAGGGCTCGCAGACACCACGGCACCTTCACCATCCGCCCGGGGACGACGCGGCCGGCACGAAGATCAGTGGATGGCCATCGTCGAATAGCGGCGTCAGGCCTCGGGCCGGCAGCGCTCGGCCTCGAGGCTCCGGCCGGTTTCAGGCTCCCGCGGTCCGGGGCCGGACACGTGATGCGCGCTCGTCGGCGCTCAGGGCTCCACAGCCCGGGCCGTCCGGCCCGAGCCGCGGCGCCCGGCCTCGGGCTCCGCGGACGGAGAGGGCGAGCCTCAGTTCATTCCGTTGCGCCAGCCTGCAGCGCGCTGGCCCGCCACAGAGCGGCCACGCGGTTCTGCGCTGCAGGCCCATCTTCGACAGGGAGCAGGTGATGTGGTTCTTGACCGTCTTCTCCGCCACGCCCAGACGCTCCCCGATCTCCCGGTTGGACAGGCCGTCGCCGATGAGGTCGAGCACGCGGCGCTCGGACGGCGTGAGTCCGCGGTCAGGGTCGGGTGGTCGGCCCGCCTGCGGCTGACCGTGCGCTCGTCGAGGAGGATCCGGCCGCTGGCGACGGCGCTGATGTTCTCGGTGATTTCGGCTCCGCGGACGGACTTCGGAGGTAGGCCCGCGCGCCGGCCTCCTGAGCTTCGGCGAGGGCGTCGTCGTCGTCGAAGGACGTGAGCACGATGCACTTCGTCTCCGGCGGGGCCTCGCGCATGCGAGATGATGATCGATCCGGTGCCGTCGGGCGGGCGCAGGTCGACCAGGGCGACGTCAGGGGCGCACGAGCTCGCCGCGGCGGATCCTTCCTGGACGCTGCCGGCTTCGGCGACGACCCCGAGGCCGTCGGCCCTTTCGACGACTTCCGCTATCCTCGGCGCACGACCTCGTGATCGTCGATGATCATGACGCGAACGTCGTCGCCTGCGTTCACCATCGGACCTCCACGGAATGAGGCGTTCTTCCGATAGTGTAGCCGAGCGCGAGATATGTGACCTTCGGCCGTCGCAATGCCCGTTCGAGGCGGCTAAAGAAGCGGCGCATCCCGGACAGCCTCGCCCCGCTCGTCCGGTTCGGCGCTGATGACCCGGTAGGCGGCTTCGGCCGCCGCCTGCCGCGACGTCTTCTTGGAGGTGCCGGTGCCGCGGCCCCTCTGCCGCCCATCGAGGCCACGGCGGTGAAGACCCGCATGTGGTCAGGGGCCCGTGCTCGACACCTCAAGTGGAGCGACCCTCCATGCCCCCGGGCGTGGGCGATCTCCTCGAAGCTCGTCTGCCAGTCGAGGTTGGGGCCCAGCACGGAGGCGTCCTCGATCTTGCCCGCGACGAGCCGCTCGACGATGCGGCGCGTGGGCTCCATGCCGTGCTGGAGGTAGGTCGCGGCGATGAGCGCTTCGACGGTGTCGGAGGATCGAGTCCTTGTCCCTCCCCCAGCTGAGGTCCTCTCCCCTGCCCAGACGCAGGAATTCGCCTAAGCCGAGTTCGCGCGCGAGTGGAGGCGAGGGCCTTCTCGGAGACGGACGAAGGTCTTCATGCGGGACATGTCGCCCTCGCGGGAGTCGGGGAAGTTCCGGTAGAGCAGTTCGGCGGTGACCAGCCCGAGTATCGAGTCCCCGAGGAATTCGAGGCGTTCGTTGTGCGGCTCGTCATGCTCGTAGGCGAAGCTGCGGTGCGTCAGAGCCAGGCGCAGCATGGGCCGGGGAGATGTCGATCCCCATCGCTCGACCAGCTCGTGGTAGCTCACTCGCCCTCCTCTTCGGCCCTGAGGCGGGCTTCCAGAGCGGCCAGAGGGTCGCCGCGGTCGGCGGGGGCCTCGTGCGCGTGGCCTTCCGGAAGGTCCTCCCACAGCTGCCCGCAGCCGGGGCATATGCCCTGGCAGTCCCCTGCACAGGGGACGAAGGGGAGGGAGAGGACGACGGCGTCGCGGACGATCGGTTCGAGGTCGATGTGGTCGGAGTCGACGACGGGCATCTGCCCGCTCCTCGTCCCTCCTCGACGAGGGCGGCCTGCCGCTGCGGGTACAGGACGAGTTCTCCGATCGGCTCGTCGACGCTTCCCGCTATCTCGCGCAGGCATCGCGCGCAGTTGCCCTGCGATCGGAGCCCGGACGGGCCCGAGACGTAGACGCCTTCGGATACGGAGTTGAGTTCGAGATCGATGTCGAGGTCGCCTCCCTCGGGTACGCCGATCATCTCCAGTCCCATGTCCGCCGGGGCCGGGATCCGCCTGCTCCAGGGGATGCGGGCGCCCTCCTGGTGCGGGAGGCTGGCCAGGGACGCCGCGAAGGGCTCCTCAGGTCCACGAATCCTCCTCGACCTCCACGGCGCCGTCCTCCGGGTCGATGCTCGCCCCGGCGGGTGGCGATGACGTTGCGACCCGCCTGGATCTGACCGAGGAGGACGTCGATGTGGTTCTGGACGCCCGAGGCGAGCTCGTCCAAGGAATTGCCCAAGTCGGCGACCTGCTCCTGGAGCTCGCGCAGGGTGTTGTCGGAGTAGTCGTTGGCCCCGTAGATGAGCCGGTCGGAGTGGGTCTTGGCCTCGTCCACGATCTTCTGCGCCTGGGCCTTGGCGGACACCGTCACGGCGTCCTCCGAGACGAGCCTGGACGCCTGCTCCCGGGCTTCGGCCAGGATGTCCTGCGCGTCCCGGTCGGCCCGCTCGCGGATGCGGTCGGCGTCGTTGTGGGACGCCCGTCGTCACCGAGTCGGCGTTGGCCAGGGAGGCCGTCGGCTTCGACGATCTGGCCGGGACGGAGGCGCGCGCGGTCTGCAGGAGGTCGAGGACGTGCGCGCGGTTGACCATCGCCGATGCGGACATGGGCACCGACGCGCGTTCGTGACGATGTCGATGAGTTCGTCGAGGATGTCGAGGATGGACTCGTCTGGCGAGGACATCAGATCTCCTTGGTGGGTGCGGGTGTGGAGGCGGGCGCGCGCGCGGGAGGCGAGGGCCGCGGCCACGTGGGCGGGCACGAGGTCGTCGATGCGCCCTGCGTGTCGCGCGACGTCTTTGACGAGCGAGGAGGCCACGTGCGCGAGCGCCGGGTCCGCCAGGAGGAAGACCGTCTCGACGCCGCTCGAGATGCCTGTTCGCGAGGGCCATGGGCTGTTCGACGTCGAAGTCGGCGCCTCCGCGCAGACCCTTGACGATCGCCGCGGCGCCGTGTTCGGCGCAGAAATCGACGAGCAGTCCGTCCATCGGCTCGGCGCGCAGCCCCGACGCCCGCCTCCTGAAGCGCCAGGCGCGCCAAGTCGAGCCGCTGGCGGGGAATCGAAGAGATGGCTCTTCGAGGAGTTCGCCCCACGGCGAGGATCACCTCGTCGAAGAGACCGCGCGCCCTTCTGGCCACGTCGAGGTGCCCGAGGGTGATGGGGTCGAGGAGCCCGGATACACGGCGGTTGTCATGTCTCAGCTCTAACCGGCGTCGCCGTCCACAGCCGTGTATCCCCGAGGGCGCGTTGGCCGGTCGGCGCCATGTCCGAAGGCCAGGGAGGGCTCGGGGGAGCGCGCGGACCGCTCGACCACGACGAGCCCGTCCGCGGCCAGGTGGGCGCCGAGGAGCAGAGGGCGTCGGCGAGCTCGGTCTCGGACATGTCGTAGGGGAGGGTCGAGGATGGCGAGGTCGAAGGGGCGGCGGGAAGCCCGTCGAGCCGGGCTCGGACCCTCATCGGCAGAGACGGTCACGTCAGGCCGAGGAGCCTCGCGTTGAGGCGGATGGTCTGGGCCGAGGGCGGACGGCCTCGACGCATTCGACGTAGGCTGCCCGCGCGATGCGGCCTTCCAGGCCGAGCGCGCCGGATCCGGCGTACAGGTCGAGCACCCGGCGGCCCTCAACGCGTCCGCGGTGCTCCAGACTGGAGAAGAGAGCCTCCCGCACTCTCCCGGAGGTGGGCCGGGTCTTCGACGGCGGGACCTTCAGGCGGCGGCCTCCGGCCGTTCCGCGACGATCCTGGTCACGGCGCCTCCGGCCTCCCGTTCCCCTCCGGTCCCCCGCTCCCCCGCGGATGCGTCGATCCTCAGCCCCTCTCCAGATAGTCGGCCCGTTCGGCGTCGAGGGCCGCCGATCGCCCGGGCGAGACCGCGTGCCAGCCAGGCGGGTCCTCCTCGACGACGGCTCGCGCGGCCCGCCTCGCCTCGTCGATGACGTCGCGATGGCGCAGCACGGACAGGAAGCGCAAATGGGATCCCCGGCCCGCCTGGCTGGCCCCCAGGACGTCGCCCTCGCTGCGCAGTTCGAGGTCGCGCTCGGCGAGGGCGGGAAAACCGTCGGTCGTGGCCGCGAAGGCCGCCAGCCCGGCGCATGGCCGGGGTCCCCTCCCGGCAGGACGTGACGGCCAGGCACACCCCGGGCGGCTTCCTCCCTATCCGCCCGCGGAGCTGGTGGAGCTGGGACAGGCCGAAGCGGTCGGCGTCGAGGATCACCATGGCGCTGGCCTCGGGCACGTCGACTCCGACCTCACGACCGTGGTCGAGACGAGGATCGGGGCGTGGCCGTCGGCGAAGCGGGCCATGGCGGCCGCCTTCTCCTCCGCCGGCAGCCGCTTGTGCATGACCTCCAGGCCGATCCCTGAGGGTGGCGGGCGGGTCGCGGGAGCATGGCGGCCGTCTCGGACACCGAGGCCAGGGGGCGCCGGCGGCCTCGTCGTCGATCTTCGGGCAGACGACGTAGGCGCGTCCTCCGCCGCGCGCCTCTTCGGCCACGCGCTCCCACGCGCTCCATCCACCGGCCTCTGTCGGAGGGGACCACGGTCGTGGACACCTCCGCCCGGTTAACGGGGCGCTCCGTCAAGGTGGAACGTCGAGGTCTCCGAAGACGCTCATGGCGATGGTGCGGGGAATCGGCGTGGCGGTCATGACGAGCGTGTGGATCCCGAGGCGATGGCGCCGCGCTGGTCGACGCCGAAGCGGTGCTGCTCGTCGATGACGACGAGGCCGAGGAAGGGGATCCGCACGTCCTCGGACAGCAGCGCGTGGGTGCCGACGACGAGCCCCGCCTGCCCCGAGGCGATGCGCGCCAGGCTGGCGCGGCGCTGGGCCGCCGTGAGCGACCCGGTGAGCTGGCTCGACCGGGGCGAGGGGCCCAGCAGCGCCTCGATCGTGCGGACGTGCTGATAGGGCGAGGGACCCCGGTGGGGCCAGGAGGCGGCCTGTCCGCCGCCGTCGAGACCTGGAGCATGGCGCGCAGGGCGACCACCGTCTTGCCGCTGCCGACGTCCCCTGCAGGAGGCGCTGCATGGGCGCCGTTCCGGCCAGGTCGGCCGAGATCTCCTCGCCGACGGCTCTCTGCCCGGCCGTCAGGCGGTAGGGGAGGCATTCCTCGAACCGTTCGGCGAGCCCTCCCGCCCTGGGAGGGTAGGCGGTGCCGAGGCGGGTCCGCGCCTCGCGGGAGCGTTCGGCGAGCGCGGCCTGCAGGACGAAGGCCTCCTCGTGGGCCATGCGCGTGCGGGCGAGCTTCACGCCTCGTCGTCGTCGAGGGCGTGGAGTGTGCAGATCGCCTCGTACCGGGAGGAAGGCCGCGCTCCCGCCTGTAGAGCCGCGGGCAGCGGCGTCGAGGGAGGTCGTCCTCGCTCAGGGACGGCAGGACGGTCTCGACGGCTCGCCGGATGTGCCACGAGGGCAGCCTTTCGGTCGCGGGTAGATGGGGATGGGCCGCTGGGCTGGCCACGTCCTGTTCGTCCTCGACGAGCTCGTAGTCCGGATGGGTCAGCTGCAGGCTGCCGCGGTAGGAGGAGATCGTCCCCGAGAAGCTGGCGACCGTGCCGGGGGCGAGCTTGCGCTCGTGGTATTCGAGGGGGCGCGGGCCCTTGGCGAAGAAGGTGAGGCTGAGGTCGTGGAGGCCGTCGGCGATGCGCACGGTCAGGGATGTACCCGCGGCGGGCGTTCATGGGGCGCAGGGGTCGAGGTCCGTCACCCGGGCGATCACCGTGACGGACTCCCCTTCGCACACTTGGGAGATGGGCATGAGCTCGCCGCGGTGGGCGAGCCGGAACGGGACGTGGAGCAGGAGGTCGCCTACCGTATGGAGGCCGATTTTCGCCATCGCGTTAGCCGTCCGCGCGCCCAGAGCGCGTTCGAGCGGACGGCTCAGGGGCCGTCCAGCCGTCGGATGCGACGGCGCGGCCTTCCGCTCGCCCTCCTTCCACGCGCTCGTCCTCCTCTCCGCGGTCCTTCCGGGCCCCGCTGACGATTCCGACGCTCCCGGTCGGATCAGCCTACTCCGCAGTGCCGAACGCCACCCGACCGCCGGATTGGAGGTCGTGGCTCGTCCTCGCTATAATCGTGTGGTTGCCGACGGGATGGTCGGCTCTCATGTGACGCCGCTGGCGTCCCGTCAGCGAATCGAGGAGAATATCATGGCTTCTGTCTGCGACGTCTGCGGCAAGCACCCGAGTTTCGGCAAGAGCGTCTCGCACTCGCACGTGCGCCACGAGCCGCCGGTGGAATCCCAACATCCAGCGGGTCCGCGCCGTGGTCCGGGGGACGCCGAAGCGTCTGAACGTCTGCACGTCCTGCCTCAAGGCGAGGGAAGGTCGAGCGCGCCGTCTGAGGGACGGGGATTCGATCTCGAGGGGCCTCGGGGCCCCTTTTCTCATGCCCGCGCTCCGGTCCCGCCGGATCCGCGGGGCGCGCCGGGCGGGCGGCGGCTCCGAGCTCGGCCCTCCGGAGGCAGCGGCCGCCCTAGGAAACGGCCCAAGCGGCGGCGTCACCTCGCGAAATGGTCCCAGCCCCCGGCGCCGGCGACGTCGGAGCCGTCCACCGTGACCCGTCCCTTCGACGGCCCGCCGGACGGCTCCGATCCGGCAGAGCCTGCGAGGACGCCCTCGGGCCGTCCCAGAAGCCGTGGTCCTCTCCCCGGCCAGGACGTGCCGGATCGCGGCGTCGCGGGGCAGACCGCGAGCCGTCAACTCCCGCACGCAGGGCTCCAGCGCCGCCGAGTCGAGGTCGATCCACACCCCGAGGCGCAGGGCGCCGGGCGTCGCGGACGAGGCCGTCGGAGACGTCCATGAGGGCGCACGACCGCCCCTTCGCGGCAGGCCGCCATCGCCGCTTCGAGGGAGGGTCCGGGCGCAGGAAGGTGTCGACGAGGTCGGCGCCGCCAGGGAAGACTCGTCCCGGCGGCCGGAGGCGAGCAGCTCGTATCCGGCCGAGGAGAAGCCAGAGCGGGCACGCAGTGGACGACGTCCTCGCCGACTCGGGCGTCGCTGCGGCGGCGTGCCCGCCTGCCCTCAGGGTCGCCGAGAACCGTCACTGCGACGCATACGGCGGGTCCGCCGGTCAGATCGCCTCCGTCGACGCCGGCGCCCGCGCGGCGAGCGGCGGCCGCCGTCCCCAGGGCGAACTCTTCTGAGCCATTCCACTTCCATGTCCCCGGGCGGTTCCACCCGCCACGACGAGGGAGACCGGGCGCGCCCCCATGGACACGGAGTCCGCCAGGCTCTGCACGGCCGCGCGCCAGCCGAGCGTCGTAGCCGGTGGACCAGTCGCAGGTGAAGTGCGTCCTTCGACGAGCATGTCCGTGGAGACTGCGACGCGTTCCCCGTCAGGCGCAGCACGGCGCGAGTCGTCGCCCGAGGGACGTCGGCCTGCGCGGCCCGGGGCGGCGTCGGGACGATCCGGGCCAACAGTTCGTCCTCGCTCAAGTCGTCGATGCGCATGGGCCCATCATGCCATCGCCTCCCGCCTGGACGTCCGCCCGCCTCCCGTCCGCCGTCCCCTCCGGTAGCCGTTCCGCTCGCCGCCGCGGCTGGCCGCCTCCTCCGGGCGCCGGCCAGCCCTGCCCTCCCCTCCGGAAGTCCGTCGGCCTGCGAGAGCGCCCGACCGAGCTCGTAGTGGGCGATTCGGCGCATGCTCAGCAGCACGGGCTCGAAGAGGACGGTGCCGAGCACCGCGAAGGAGACGGCTTGGGGTCCTCCCGCCGCGGAATGCGGGGCGACGTCGGCGCAGGCGACGTCGCGGGCGGCCGACGCGTAGACGGCCAGTGCTCGCCGTCCACGGGGATCCCAGCTGTCCTCGACGAAGGCCAGGGCGGGTTCAGCTGCCGGACGGCGGGAAGGTCCGCCGGAACGTCGAATCCGAGCTCGCCGAGTACGGCCGAGGCGCGGTCCGTCTCCGGCCGCTCGCCCTCGCGCATCGTGGGCAGCGCGGCCGTCACCTCCCCCATAGCCTTCCAGGGCCCCGCCTCGGAGTCGTCGATGATCGCCAGGATTCGGCGGACCTGGTCGATCGAGACGCCCAGGGTGCCGACGAGCCCGCGTATGAGGCGCAGGCGCTCGAGGTGCTCCTGCCCGTAGGAGGACTCCCTCGCATTGAGAGCCTCGCCCGGCGGCAGCAGGGACTCCCGCAGGTAGTACTTGATCGTCGCCACGGAGGCGCCCGACTCCTTCGCCGTTCTGAGATGCGCATGTGTCCCCTTTCACTCAGGGCTCGGTTGACTCACTGGATACTCACGCTATCTCAGCTTATCAGATAGCATTACTATCCAATCGAGGGTGACACGAATGCCCCCAATGCGCACCGTCTCGCGGCGCCCTCCGACGGGCCGGCGACCCTCGCCGCCTCCTCCATCCGAGCGCCGCGCCCGAACCCGCAGAACCGGCCGCGCCCACGAGAACTGCCGAAAGCCGACCGCGCCGTCCCGTCCACGCGACCGCGCAGAGCGCCGACGCGGCCGCCTGGCCTGGGCGATCGTCGCGGCGGCGCTGCCCACCCTCGCGACGGCCCTGGACAGCCTCGTCATGACCTTCGCCCTGCCCGACATCCGCAGGGGACCTCGACGCCACGGTCACCCAGCTCCAGTGGTTCGTCAACGCGTACACCCTCGTACTCGCCACGCTCATCCTCCCGGCGGCGGCCCTCGGCAACCTCCTGGGACGCCGGAGGGTCTTCCTCTGGGGCGTCGCGCTCTTCACTGGCCTCGGCCGGGGGCGCGCTATCCTCCCGTCCGGCGCCCTGATCGCCGCCCGCGTCGTCCAGGGGCGGAGGGGCCCGCGATCACGACGCTCTCCCTGACGCACTGGCCGACGCCGTTCCCACCCGGCTCCGCGAGACTGGCGATCGGGATCTGGGAGGCGTCAACGGACTCCGGCGTCGCGGCCGGGCCGATCATCAGCGGAGCCGTCGTCGAGACTTGGACTGGAGCTTCATCTTCTGGATCAACGTCCCCATCAGAGTCGTCTGCGTCACGCATTGGGCCTGCGGTTCCTCGGCGAATCGCCGCGCCGGCCCCGCAGCATGGACGCGCCCGGGATCCTGCTCGGCGCCGGGTTCGTCTTCCCCTTCACCCTGGGCGCTCGTCGAAGGGCCGCAACGCGGGTGGGGAGACAGGCTGACGATCGGGTGCTTCGGCGTCTCGGCGGCGTCTGATCCTCTTCCTCCTGCACGAGGGCGGCGCCGCGAGCCGTACATGCCGCTCAGGGCTCTTCCGCGATCGCCGGTTCGCCCTGGTCAACGCGGCGACGGCCCTCTTTTCCGCCGGGGTCTTCGGAACCGTCTTCTTCATCAGCCAGTATCTGCCAGATCGGCCTGGGGTACGGGACCCTGGAGTCGGGGGTGCGCGCCACGCCGTGGACCATGCTGCCGATGGCCGTGGCTCCCGTCGCCGGCGTCCTCTCGCGCCGCTTCGGCACCCGCGCCGTCCTCGTCGCCGGCATGGGCCTGCAGACGCTCGCGCTCGTCTCCTTCGCCTTCGTCGTCCCTAATTCGACGGACTACGCGACGTTCGTCGTGCCGATAGCCGTTGCGGGCGTCGGCATGGGCCTGAGCGTGGCGCCTCTGGCCGCCGGGGCGCTCGCGGGGATCACCCGCCGACCGCGCCGTAGCCTCGGGCATCAATTCGACGGTCCGCCAGCTCGGCACGGCCACGGGATCGCTCTGTGCACAGCCGTCTTCACCGCCTTCGGCCGGTACGCGCCCGGCCAGGGCTTCGTCGACGGCCTGACCCCCTGCCAGTGGGTCTGCGCCGGAATCCTGGCCGCGGCGGGCCTGTGCGTCCTCGCGATGCCGAAGCGGACCGAGCCGAACGCCTGAGCGACGTCCCCGGCGGCAGTCCGCTGCCGGGCACGCTTCGAACGCCGCGTCCCCAGGGCCTTCAGCCGCCGGGGGACGCACTGCGTTCGCGGTCGTGGAGCCGATCATTGGCCGGTGCGGATGCGCTCGACGAGACGCCTCGACAGAAGCCGGCCAGGTAGTCGCGGGATTCCTCGGCGACGTCGCCGTCGGCGGTGACGCCCGCCTGCGTCGCGTTGAGGTAGAGCTCGGGCTGCTCCATGAGGTCGGCGCCGAAGAAGTTGAGGGGGCCGCGCAGATGGCTCTGGGCCAGGGCGGTTCCCAGCTGAGACGGCGAGACCCCCGCGATCGCGACGGGCTTGCCGACGAGCGCCGCCGTCCCCCACGGACGGGAACTCCACTCGAGGGCGTTGGCCAGTGCGGCGGAGATACATCCGATGTGCTCGGGCGTGATGAGGAGCACGCCGTCGGCGTCGAGGATCCCTGCTTGAACTGGTCGCGACCTCCGGCCAGTGGCCGTCGTAGTCACGGTTGTACAGGGGCAGATCGGCGATGGGGAGCTCGACGAACTCGACGCCCTCGGGAGCCAGGGAGGCCAGGGCCTTCGCGAGCCCGCGGTTGAGGGACTGAGAGGCCAGGCTTCCGACGATGTAGGCGATCTTCATGGGGACCTTTCCGGTGGGACGTGCTGAACGGCGGGCAGCCGACGTATCGGTACCCGAGCGGTCAACACCGGGCGCCCCTTATTTCGCCCTGTGAGAGAAGTCACGAGGGCGGCGAGGTCCTCTGGTCGCGTCGCCGCCCGGCCCCTGCGCCGCTATCGAATGCGCCGCTATCGGAGTCCGACGGGGCGCTCGAGCGCCAGGGCGATGAGCTCGTCGATCAGCTGCGCGTACGGCAGGCCGTGGCCTGCCACGAGGAAAGGGGTACATGGAGAACTGCGTGAACCCGGGGGTCGTGTTGTGCTCGTTGACGAAGACCTCCCCCGCCTCGGTGAGGAAGAAGTCGACGCGGGTCATCCCCTCGCAGCCGAAGGCCTCGAACACCCGCGCGGCGGTCTCGCGGATGCGCGTCGCCACGGGCTCGTCCACCCTGGCGGGGATCGCCTATGTGAAGCCCTCGGTCTGAACGTACTTCGTCTCGTAGTCGTACCACTGGGCCGAGTCCATGACGATCTCGCCGAGGACCGACGTGCGGGGGCGTCGTCGCCGTGCCCGCCGAGCACCGCGCATTCGATCTCGCGGCCGGCGATCCCCTGTTCGACGATGACCTTCGGATCGGTCCCCTGGGCGCGGACCACGGCCTCCTCCAGCCCTTCGGGCGCGTCGACCCTCACGATGCCCAGGGAGGATCCGGCCCGCGCGGCTTGACGAACACGGGGAAGCTCAGCGTGCGGGCGATCTCCTCGAGGATCCGCCCGCGCTCGGTCCGCCAGCGGCGGGGCGTGACGAGCACGTACGGGGCGACGTCGATCCCGGCCGACTGGAGGACGACCTTCATGTAGTGCTTGTCCATGCCGGCGGCCGATGCGAAGACGCCGCAGCCGACGTAGGGCACGCCGGCCATCTCGAGCATGCCCTGGAGCGTCCGTCCTCGCCGAAGGGCCCGTGCAGCAGGGGAAGACCACGTCCATGGTCCCCAGCGCCGCAGCGCCCCGTCGTCGCGCCCGCGAGGGGCGAGCAGGGCGCGGTCTCCCCGCCAGCTCGATGAGCACCTGCTCGTCGCGCGAGGCCACCTGGCCGTGAAGCCCGCGGCCTCCAGCCGATCCGGATCCCTGACTCCCGGAACCCACGTCCCGTCCCGGCGGATGCCGATGGGGAGAATCTCGTATCTGTCCGGATCCATCGCCCGCATGACGGACGCGGCGGTCAGGCAGGACACCGAGTGTTCGCCGGACACTCCGCCGTAGATGAGGGCAACGCGCACCTTCGCCATATTCTGGTCGCCTTCCACTTGCGAGAACCACTGGGGCGATAGCCTACCGCTATGAGCACAGAGTTCCACCTTTCGCCGGACACCGTCGCGGCGACGTCGCCAGCCCGAGCGCGTCCAGGGGCGCCGGTCAATCCCCTGTCACGCTCTCCTCGACGTACGTCAGCATGGGCGCCCCGACGGGTCGATGCTCTACGCCCGCTGGGACACCGAATCCTGGCATCCGGCCGAACGCCTCATCGCCCGGCTCGAAGGCTCTCCTCCCCCGCGCTCCTGCACGCGTCGGGCATGGCGGCCGTCGCCAACGCGCTTCACCTGGCTCCCGCGGGCGGTCCGGTCGTCGTGCCGCGCCAGCCTACCACGCCTCGCTCCTGCTCGCCCGGGACCGCGCCCGCCGCGAAGGCGTGAGGTCCGGGAGGTCGACATCGCCGACACCGAGGCGGTCGTCGAGCGCTCACGTCCGAGGGTGCGGAGGCGGGCATGGTGTGGATCGAGTCGCCCACCAACCCCATGCTGGAGATCGCCGACGTCCCGGCGATCGTCGAGCGGCGCACGCCGTGGGCGCGCTGGTCGGGTGGACAACACCTTCGCCACGCCGCTCGGCCAGCGCCCGCTCGAGTGGGGCGCCGATATCGTCGTGCACTCGGCGACGAAATACCTTTCTGGCCATTCGGACGTCGTCCTGGGGGCCGTCGTGACATCGGGAGGACTTGCGCGAGGCCCTCCGCGAGGAGCGGACCGAGTCCGGCGGCGTGGCGGGGCCCTTCGAGGCGTGGCTCCTGCTGCGGGGATGCGCACGCTCGCCGAGGATGGAGCGCATCTGGGCCAACGCCGCCGAGCTGGCCGCGCGGCTCGCCGCGCACCCCTCGTGGCGGAGGTGTGCCATCCGTCGCTTCCCTCCCACGCCCAGCACGAGCGCGCCGCGCCCTCATGGACTGCTTCGGCGGCGTCGCGACCGTGCGCCCGGTCGGAGGCGTCGCCGCGGCGGAGGACCTCAGGAGGCATACGAGGATCTGGTTGCCGGCCACGTCCCTCGGCAGGGGTGGAGTCCTCCTTCGAGCGCCGGCGCCGCTTCCCTCGAGGCCCCGACGGTTCCCGAGGACCTTCTGCGCATGAGCGTGGGCATCGAGGACGTCGAAGATCTGTGGCGCGATCTCGACGCCGCCCTGCGGGCCGATGCACGCATGACGGACCGCTCGGCTCGGGGCCGCCGGAGTCAGCTCGCAGCCCGCCTGGCCCTCTGGGCCTCTGCCCGGTCCTCTCCGCCCTTCCCGCCTGCTCCGGCGGGGCGGATCACGCCGCCTTCCCGCTCGCAGCCCGCTGCGTCGCAGGCTTCCTCGAGCGCGACCGCGTCCGCGACGCCCGGAGACGACTCGACGGCGATCGAGCCGGAGACGGACTGGACGACCGGGGACGCCCAGTCGCCTCGCTACCCCACCGTGGCCGGGCACGCCATGCCCGACACCTCCCGGGTGGGCGTGCACGGGCTTCGAACGCGTCGTCGTCCAGTACACGGGCAGGGCGAGCGACATCACGTGGCGTGCGCGCTTCACGGGGAGGAACGCCGCGGGCCTGGCGGGGAGCGCTTTCTGCGGGTGACGGTCGCCGGGCTGAGGGGATCCCGACGAAGGCGAGACCGTGCCGGCCCTCGCGCCCGCTCCCGTCTCGGGGGCGACGCTGATCAAAGGCGTGTCCGTCGGCCTCCCCGCGGCGGCGTCCAGACCGTCACCGTCGGACTGGACAACGATGCGGCCTATCGCCTCATGGTCTTGGAGAATCCGACGCGGCTGGTCGTCGACCTGCGGAAGTGATCGCGCGAGCCGCGGCGCGCAGGCGGCCGTGCGGGGCGGCGTCTCAGCGCCGGCCTCCGCCTCCTCTCGCGGCGTTCAGAGCCTCCTCCTGACGGCTTGGGAGTTCGCCGCGTCGACGTCGCGGTAGGGGTCGCCGTCCACGCGCCTGTCCCAGCGCCGCTCGCGGGGCCCTCTGCCGGCGGCGACGTCGGCGGGGCGCAGTTCGACCAGCTCCTTCGTGATGGCGACCATGATCGCCTCGGTCATCTCCGTGAGGAGCTCGTGGGTGACCTCCCGCCCCGCGTAGTCCAGGAGGTCGAGGGGCTCGCCGATCCGCACGTCGAGCCGGGTCCGGCGGCGCCCCATCCTCCGCCAGCCGATGTCGCCCGTCCACGGATGGATGAGCCTCTCGTTCCCCAGTGGGCGACGGGCGGGACGACGGCGTCGGGGTGCGCCAAGGCGAGCCGCGCGGAGCCGGTCTTGCCGCGCATCGGCCAGCCGTCCGGGTCGCGGGTGAAGGTCGACTCGGGGAAGACGACGAGCGCCCTGCCGGCGGCGAGGGCGTCGGACATGGCGCGCAGCGAGGAGGCGGGCTTCGCCGTCGGCGGGAACGTGGTCCACGTCGGAGCGGTAGACGGGTATCTGGCCGAGGCGGCGCAGAGCCCATCCCAGCACGGGCGCCGTGAACAGGTCGGCCCGGCCGGCCGTGACCGGCGCACGTCCCCGCCGGTAGAGCGCCATGCGCACACGGACAGGGGCGTCGAGGTGGCACGTGGTTGGAGACCACGAGGACCGGCCCGAACTCCGGGATCCTCTCCGCCCCACTGATGCGCACGTCCTGGACGCATCTCATGGCCCCGACGGCCAGCGGCGCGACGACGCGCATGAGGGAGGGCGGACGCTCCCGGCCCACCGGTTCACGACTCCTTGACGGCGTCGGCTCCCAGGGGCCTGGAGCTTCTGCATGAAATGCTCGTATCCGCGGTCGATGATGTCGATCCCGGAGACGAGCGAGGTCCCCTCGGCCGCGAGCGCGGCGATGAGATGCGAGAACCCGCCCCTCGGGTCGGGACTTCGATGTCGGCCGAGTGGAGCTTGGCGGGGCCTTGGATGACGGCCGAGTGGTAGAAGTTGCGCTGGCCGAATCGACACGGCAGGCCGCCCAGGCATTCGCGGTACGTCTGGATCGCGGCTCCCCATCTCGACCAGCGCGTCGGTGAATCCGAAGCGGTTCTCGTACACGGTCTCGTGGACGATGGAGATGCCGGTCGCCTGGGTGAGGGGCGACGACGAGCGGCTGCTGCCAGTCCGTCATGAATCCCGGGTGGACGTCCGTCTGCAGCGCCATGGCCCGCAGCGTGCCGCCGGGGTGCCAGAAGCGGATGCCGTCGTCGGCGACGTCGAACTCGCCTCCCACCTTGCGGAAGACGTTCAGGAAGCTCGTCATGGTCTGCTGCTGGGCGCCGCGGACGAAGATGTCGCCTCGCGTGGCCAGGGCTGCGCACGCCCACGACCCCGCTTCGATGCGGTCCGGCAGGGCGGTGTGGGAGTAGCTGCGCAGGCTCTCGACTCCTCGATCTTGATCGTCCGGTCCGTCTCCACCGAGATGATGGCGCCCATCTTCTGAAGGACGGCGATGAGGTCCATGATCTCGGGCTCGATGGCGGCGTTCGTCAGCTCGGTGATGCCCTCGGCCCTGACGGCGGCCAGGAGGGTCTGCTCCGTCGCTCCGACCGAGGGGTAGGGCAGGGTGGACGGGCTTGGCCTTCAGCCCCTTCTTGGCCACAGGTGCATGCCTCCCCGGCCCGGAACCCGCACGGCGCCGAAGTCCTCGAGGACCCGGATGTGAAGTCCACGGGCCGGTCGCCGATATGGCAGCCGCCCAGGTCGGGGATGAAGGCCTCGCCGAGGTTGTGGAGCAGGGGCCCGGCGAAGAGGATCGGGATGCGGGAGGAGCCCGCCAGGCGATCCATCTCGACTGGGTCGGACGGCAGGTGGATCCGGCCGGGCGTGATGTCAGGACGCCGGCCTCCCTGGTCGTAGTCGACGGTCACGCCGTGCATGCGCAGGAGGTCGGAGACGACGTCGACGTCGCGGATCAGGGGACGTTGCGCAACGTGGACGTCCGGGGTGCCAGGGAGGGCGGCGACCATCGCCTTGGGAACGAGATTCTTCGCCCCCGTACGGTGATCTGGCCGCGAGCGGGAGTGCCGCCAACGATCCGGAGCCTGCTCGCCATTCCTCATCCTCTTGTGTAGTCGAGGCGGGCCGCCCGCCCCTGTGCGCCCGGCGGACGCGTCACTGCAGAATAGCCCTTCAACGGCCCGCGTGCTCGGCGCCGGTCGTGGGCAACGTTACTACGGTCGTCGCCGTGCCGCGGGTCCGCGGCGACCGTCACGCCAGGGGCCTGGCGGTCGATCGGCCGGGCGGAGACGACCGTTTCCGCGGGAGGTGCCTCTTCGGCAGGGTCGTCGGCTTGAACGCGGGCCGGGGAGGATTCGTAGGCGGCGATGGCGGCCTCGCTGTGGAGGGTGATGCCGACGTCGTCCAGGCCCTCCATGAGGCGCCACCGCGTGTAGTCGTCGAGCTGGAAGGGGCATGAGAAGCCCTGCCGCGCTGGCCGTGCGGCTCTCCAGGTCGATCGTCACCTCGGTGCCCGGCTCGGTCTCGAGGATCTTCCACAGCTGTTCGACGTCCTCCTGGGCGACGACGCCGACGACCAGGCCCTGCTTTCCCGAGTTCCCGCGGAAGATGTCAGCGAATTTGGGGGCGAGGACGGCGGAACCCGTAGTCCTTCAGCGCCCACACGGCGTGTTCGCGCGAGGAGCCGGTCCCGAAGTCGGGGCCCGCCACGAGCACCGAGCGCGGCGGTACTCTCCCGGTTGAGGACGAAGGAGGGGTCCTTGCGCCAGGGAGGCGAAGAGGCGTCTTCGAATCCGGTGCGGGTGATGCGCTTGAGGTAGACGGCAGGATGATCTGGTCGGTGTCGACGGCGCTGCGGCGCAGCGGGACGCCGATCCCGGTGTGCCAGGGTGAACTTCTCCATGCCGGGCTCTCCTTCCGATTCGCCGCTCAGTCCAGGTCCGAGGGCGTGGCCAGGCTTCCCTGACGGCCGTCGCCGCCGCCACGAGCGGCGAGACGAGGTGCGTGCGGCCTCCGGGGCCCTGGCGTCCCTGGAAGTTCCGGTTCGAGGTGGAGGCGCAGCGTTCGCCGGCCACGAGCTGGTCGGGGTTCATGCCCAGGCACTCGAGCATCCGGCGTTGCGCCACTCGGCCCCGAAGTCGAGGAAGACCCTGTCGAGACCCTCGGCTTCGGCCTGCAGGCGCACCCGCGCCGACCCGGGAACCACCATCACGCGGGTTTCCGGGGCCTTCTTGCGGCCCTCGACGACGGCCGCGGCGGCACGCAGGTCCTCGATGCGCCCGTTCGCACGAGGCCGATGAACACGGTGTCGATGCCGATCTGGCGCATCGGCGTCCCAGGTCAGCCCATGTACTCGATCGCGCCCTCGGCGGCCCTGCGCTGCGTCTCGTCGGCGATGTCGGTCGGCTCCGGCACGCTCCCCGAGATGCCGATTCCTGGCCGGGGTTGGTCCCCCACGTGACGAAGGGCTCCAGTTCGTCGGCGTCGAGGTGGACGACGGTGTCGAATCGGCGTCGTCGTCGCTGGCGAGGGTGCGCCAGTAGCGACGAGCCTCCTTCCAGTTCTCCGGCGCGTTCGGCCGGCCCTCGACGTGAGCGAAGGTCGTCTCGTCGGGAGCGACCATTCCGGCCCGCGCGCCGGCTTCGATCGACATGTTGCAGATCGTCATCCGGCCTCCATCGACAGGGGCGGATGGCCTCTCCGCGGTATTCGATGACGTGGCCCTGGGCGCCGTTCGTCCCGATCTTGGCGATGATCGCCAGGATGACGTCCCTGGCGGTGGTTCGGGCTTGAGTTCGCCGTCGACGTCGATGGCCATCGTCTTGAAGGGGGCGAGGGGAAGGGTCTGGGTGGCCAGGACGTGCTCGACCTCCGAGGTTCCGATCCGAGGGCCAGCGAGCCGAAGGCGCCGTGGGTGGACGTGTGGGTCGCCGCACACGATGGTCATGCCGGGCTGGGTAGCCCGAGCTGGGGAGCCGACGACGTGGACGATGCCCTGGTCGGCGTCGCCCAGCGAGTGAGATGGGCACGCCGAACTCCTCGCAGTTCCGCCGCAGGGCCTCGATCTGGGCGCGCGAGTGAGGTCCGCGATGGGCAGGTCGATGTCGAGGTCGGCGTGTTGTGGTCCTCCGTGGCCAGCGTCAGATCTGGCCTGCGCACGGGGCGCCCCGCAGGCGAGGCCCTCGAAGGCCTGGGGCTCGTCACCTCGTGGACGAGCTGGAGGTCGATGAACAGGGAGGTCAGGGCGCCGTTCTCGCCGCGCTGGACGATGTGGTCCCGCCACACCTTCTCCGCCAGAGTCGCACCGCGACGCTACCTCCCCGTGTACGATCGTGTCCGTCAAGAATGACGCGACCCGCCGATCCGCGCGTTGCATCTCACGGTTTGAGATGGAAGTATCAGCCCATGGACGGCTCTTCGACGTCGGACGCCAACGCCAGCGGCGTTGGCGTCATCGACAAGGCATCCTACGTTCTGGCGGCGCTGGAGGCGGGGCCGCAGACTCTCACCCAGCTCGTGACGGCCACGCATCTGGCGCGCCCGACGGCGCACCGCCTGGCCGTGGCGCTCGAATTCCACCGTTTCGTCGCCCGGGACTCGCAGGGGCGGTTCGTCCTGGGCCCCCGCCTGGGCGAGCTGGCCTCGGCTGCGGGCGAGGACCGGCTCCTGGCCTCAGCCAACCCGTGCTGGTCGCCCTGCGGGATCACACGGGCAGAGTCCGCCCAGCTCTACCGCCGCCAGGGGCGAGCAGAGGGTGTGCGTGGCTGCCGCCGAGCGCTCGATCGGCCTGCGCGATTCGATTCCCATCGGCTTGACGCTGTCGATGAAGCGGGCTCGGCGGCCCAGATCCTCCTCGCCTGGGAGGAGCCCGACCAGCTCCACCGAGGCCTGCACGGGGCGAGGCTTCACCGCGACCAACCTGTCGGCGGTCCGCCGCCGGGGGTGGGCTCAGTCGATCGCCGAGAGGGAGGCCGGCGTCGCCTCCCTCTCGGCGCCCGTGCGGGGCCCTCGGGCGGGTGATCGCAGCGGTCTCGATTTTCCCGGCCCCATCGAGCGAATGGGCCCGGCAGCCCGGCCGCCAGCACGCCGCCGCCGTCGTCACCGCGGCCAAGCGCCTGACCGACGTCCTGCAGACGACCGAGGGGCCTCAACGCGGATCTGTGAAGGTGCGGCTGCGGCGCGGCCTTGCAGGCACACGTTACAGGACAAACAAAGCCCGCGCGCAAAACTCCGCAAAATTCATGCGCAAAGACGGGCGAAAAGTGCATCGACGCATAAAAATGCATGAAATACGTACTTTTCATGTATCTGAGTACTTTTTCATGCGAAGCGCCGACATCTCGACGGCGAAACGGCAGTATCTCGATAGCGGACGCAAAGCAAAAGACAGGGGGCGAAGGATCCGGCTTCGCTCCCTGCCGAACTGAGACAAAACAGAGGCAATCGTGATGGCACTTCCGTTATCGGGCGAAGCGGAAAAAGTCTTGGCACATACCGATGCCGATCAACGGAAAAAGGCGCCCTACAGGCCAAAAACCACTATATGGGCACAATGCTTCACTTACAGTTTCTTGCATCACCACCACAGATCGTCCTGCGTCCAGTTGCATTTGTGCCGCAACACGTATCCAGGGAGATCCCACATCGGATTAGAAGGCCGCGCCGCTTCCAGGTCCCAATGGAAGCCAGCTCCCCAAAACGCATATCCGCTACGCAACGTGGCAAGCATACTGCTGTTCTGGCGTTGCCGCTGGATTCTGGCCGACAAGACGGTCTTTCCATTCCTCCCAGCCAATGTAACGAATAATTTGATTGCCTACGACTATATTTGAGGGGATGCCACTTCCAGTATAGACAGCCATTCCCCAAGCCGATAGCATGCCCGAATAGACATCTTGGCCTTCATACTGGCCTTTCCTGTTCGTCTCCAATGTTTCGAACAGGTCCGCCCCAACCACGGATCGGCGACGACGGGATACGTGAATTTGTCGCTATGGTCGACCACTTGGGTGACAGCATCGCCTTTGACCTCGTAGTGGGTCGGGACGCTCTTGCCTTTGGCGTCCTTGGCCCAGGCGGGCGCGATTCCAGCGACCAACTTCCCATTTTTCGTCACGAGGATGGAATTTGCTTTTTGCTCGATCTTCGCTCCTTGCGGCACCTTCATTTTATAGGTGTATCGTTTCGGGGCCTTTGCGTCATTGATCACGGTATTGATCTGCGTGCTGCCGTCGCCGCGTGCGATCAGAGTCGTGGACGAGCTGTTCTTGTTGTCGAAGGTGACGGTTCCGGAGTGCGACGAGGGCGGCTTTTCGCCGCCGAGCCGGAGAACGCAGCGTCACGGAGACGGCGCCGTTTCGGCCGGCGATCGTCACATCCGATCTGGGGTCGGTGGGGATTGTGACGCCGACGCCTCGCTGCGTCGTCTTCAACGCGTCTGCGCCGGACGTGCTAGCCGGAACGTCGGCGGCCGCCTCGGTCAGCTTGCGATCGACTCCCGCGATGGCTTGGTAGGCCTTCTGCGCGGTTGCGCTCGACGTGGTGTCGGCCCCTTGGCCTGACGACTCCGCAGCGACCGACGTCCCCGCTATCCCCAGTGACAATGCCGACAGCGACGCTACGATACGGACGAACCTCATTGTATCCTCCTAAAATAATTAGCTACAATAAGTAGTTTTGTCCTTGTTTCGCAGGCTAATCTTTTCCGTGGAAGCGCGCAATGGGTCCATTCAGGATAGGATTCCCCACGGCGCCCGCGCAGGCCGCACGCGGAAACCCTGCCGGCGCCGTCTCCCGCGACCTGCGAGCGTCCGCCGCCTCAGGGCGCCCGCCCGCTCTCATCTCATCGCGCCGGATCGGGCCCACAGGAGCGTCGAGCAGGCGGTCGTCGTCCAGACCAGGCACGCGATCCCCGCGAAACCCCATGAGCCGGTCATCAGCGGGCCGCCCAGAGCTCCGGCGACGGCGCTCCCCGCGTACATGAGGACGTTCGCCAGGGCCGAGACCGTTCCCCGCGCGGTTGCCGTCAGCGACTGCAAGAGCCCCATGAACACGGGGAATAGGGTCCCGCCGGTGAAGAAGACGACGGACAGGACGGCGAGGGCCACGGCCAGGTTTCCGCTCCACGGCAGGGCCGGATAGCAGACGAGGTAGGCGAGCATGCAGCCTAGGGAGCGTCCGGCCGGTCCCCATCGGGCGACGATGCGCGGCCCGCCAGTGCGCCCAGGGTGTTGCGCCGGTGCCCAGGGCGATCATGGCGTAGCCGACCCCCGTCGCGTCCAGGGCGAAGTCCGTGGAGAACCAGGTCGGCGCGAAGGACAGGACGGCGAAGTTGCCGAGCTGGAAGACGAAGTAGGCCGCGAAGCGCCAGCGAGCCGCCGGTACGGCCAGAAGGCCTCCGTATTGGGCGATCACGCGGGTCTTCGAGGCCTGCGGCGGCACGGGCGGATACCACAGCCACAGAGCGAGGACGTCCCCGCGCCCGCGGCGCCGACGGCGAGGAACAGGGCGGCCGTCGAGACGGCGCCGAGCAGGCTTCCCACGGGCACGCCCACGAGTTGGGCGACCGTCAGGCCGGCCGTCGGCGCGGCCATCGCCGCGACGACCCGCCCGGGAGGGCACGAGGCTGGGGATCGCAGCCCACACCTGCGGGGCGGCGACGGCCGCGCACACCCCGCCAGGGCGCGGAGGGCGATCATCTGCCACAGCGTCGAGGCCAGCCCGCAGGCGGCCGTCGCCGCGAGAAGGCGCTCATGCCGGCGACGAGCACGCGCCGCCGGTCGAAGCGGTCGGACACCGGACCGGCGAACACCGCGGTGACGCAGTAGCCGATCGCGTGAGCCGAGACCATCCACCCGCCGAGGCGGGCGGGCTGGCGAAGCGCGCCGTCAGCTCCGGCAGGAGGGGCGCGACGAGGAAGGTGTCGGTTCCCACGAGGAACATAACGCCGAAGGAGAGGATGGACAGGGTGCCATTTGTGCCTTTCTCGCCGCCGAGCGGCGTTCGGGACCAGATTCCGCGTCCTGGGGATCCGGCTGCTCCACTATGCCATCCGCTACGCTAAACTCTGACATCGATGTCAGAGTCAAAGGGCGAGGAGGACGCGTGCGCATCGGCGAGGTGGCGAGGCTGTCAGGGGCTGTCCGTGCGGCAGGTCCGCTACTACACGGACACCGGGCTCCTGGCGGCGGACAGGCTGTCCAACGGATACAGGGACTATGCCGCCGGATCGGCCGGACGGGCCCGGCGGATCCACGCCCTGTTCGCGGTCGGCCTGCGCCTGAGCGACGTGCGCCGGCTCACCCCGTGCATCGCGCGGGACTCGACCGCCATGTGCCCGTCGGCCCGCCGGGCGCTGGAACGCCAGGTCGAGGACCTGCAGCGGCGGATCGACCGATTGAAGGAAGCCCAGGAGGTCATCCTGGACGGGTTGGAAGCCAGGTAGGCCGGCGGTCGCCGGCACGGCTCCCGGCTGCGAGGGCGATCCGGCTGCGGGCGAACCAGGCGATCCGGCGGCGTCGAATGCCGGCGGGCAACGCGGGATTGCGCGGGGCGGCCGCGCGCCGCGCCGGGGACGGCGAGGTCCCATCCGCCGCATCGTCGGCCGCACGGCCTACGCTCGCGTAGAGTCGCTGTGGATCGCAACGCCTCCGGGGAGCTAGGATATCGGGGTGAAGCGAACGCTCCTCGTCACCAACGACTTCCCGCCACGCAGAGGGGGGATCCAGACCTATCTGGAGGGATTCGTCAGGGAACTGGACGAGGCGCTCACGGTCTACTGTTCGAGCCCGCCGGGCGGAGGCGCCGCCGACTACGACGCCGAGCAGCCGTGGACGACGATCCGCCATCCGGGGACGACGATGCTCCCCACGCCCGCCGTCCGCCGCACGATGCAGCGCATCATCCGCGAGAGGGCCGTGGAGGCCGTCTGGTTCGGCGCGTCGACGCCTCTGGGGATCATGCGCCCGCGCTGCGCTGGCGGCGGGGGCCTCGCGCGTCGTCTCGACGACTCACGGGCACGAGATCGGCTGGTCGATGATCCCCGAGGGCCAGGTCCTTCCTCAAACGCGTTTTCCGGGGAGCCGACGTCGTCACCTACCTGACGGAGGCGACGCTGCGGCGCCTGGAGACCTGCCTGGGCGACGTCCGCAGGGTCCGCATGCCGGGCGGGATCGCCCCCGAGGACTTCGCCTTCTCCTCCGAATGGCGCTCCGCCCTGCGCGAGCGCTACGGGATCGGGGGCGAGCCCGTCGTCGTCTGCATCTCCCGACTGGTCGAGCGCAAGGGCCAGGACACGCTCATCCGGGCCTGGCCCGCGATCCCTGGAAGGCCACCCGATGCCAGACTCGTCATCGTCGGGAAGAGCCCCATGAGGCGAAGCTGAGATCCCTGGCGGCATCCTGCCCGGCGCGGGAGTCGATCGTCTTCACCGGGGAGGTCCCCTTCGCCGAACTCGCCGCGCACTACAGCCTCGGGGACGTCTTCGCCATGCCGTGCCGCACCCGGGGAGGAGGCCTGGACATCGAGGGCTGGGCATCGTCTACCTGGAGGCGTACGCGGCAGGGGCTGCCCGTCGTCGCCGAGGGATTCGGGCGGCGCCCCCGAAGCCGTCCTGCCCGGGGTCACCGGGGCTCGTGGCCGCCGGCCGCAGCGCCGAGGCCTGCGCCGCCGCCGTCGCGTACATGCTCGACGATCCGGTCCGCGCGAAGGCCGTGGGCGAGGCCAGGCGCCGATGGGTCGACCGGGCGTGGCGCTGGTCGACCCTCGCGGCCCCCCTGCTGAAGGAGCTGACATGACATCCACCCACATGGTCCTCGTCTTCCCGCTGGCGATCGCGGTCGGGTTCATCCTTCCGGTCCAAAGCGCCATGAACACCCGGCTGAAGGTCTCCGTGGGGACGACGCTCGCCGCCTCCTTCGTCGCCTACGCGCTCGGCACCATCTTCCTGGGCGCGTTCGTAGCGGCCGGCAGGATGCCCGTCCTCCCCGGGGCGGACGCGCCGTGGTGGTCCTACACCAGCGGCGCCCTCGGCGTGCTCGCCCTCGTCACGGTGATCCTCATCTTCCCGAAGGTGGGGGCTGTGGAGACCGTCGTGCTGCCCGTGGCCGGGAAGATCGTCTCCGGCCTGCTCATCGACCATTTCGGCTGGTTCAACTCGCCGGTCCAGCCGATATCCGTCTGGAGGGTCCTCGGCGGCTGCCTGGCCGGGGCGGGCATGATCATCGCCTTCTACGCGCGCGGCCGCGGCTCGGCGAAGCCCGCGCTCGTGTGGCGGTTCCTGGGCGTCCTCGTGGGCGTGTACGCCGCCGTCCAGGCCGCGGATCAGCGGGAATCTCAACAAGGCGCTGGGCTCGTCCGATCTCCTCGGGCCTGATCACCCTACGGGACGGGGGCTCTCCTCCTGCTGGTCCTCATGGCCCTCACCTGGCAGTGGCCGAGCGGCAGGGAGCCCGGCCCCGTGTGGATGTGGCTCGGCGGCCCCGTCGGGGCGCTGTTCGTCGCCGGTATGGCGGGCCTCGTTCGAAGCTGGGAACGGGGTCAGTCTGATGGTCGTGCTCATCGGCCAGCTTCTGGGCTCGATGACCATCGAGCAGTTCAGCCTCTTCGGAGCCCAGAAGACGCCCGTGGGGATCGTCCAGCTCGCCGGCGTGGCCGTGGTGGCCGCGGGCATGACCGCGTACTACCTGAGGCTGAAGGCGCGCCTGCCGCGCGGGCGCGGTCCGGTGCGCCCTCACCGCTCCCCGTCGTCGCCGGGGCTCCGGGCGCCCGCTCCTAGCCAGCCGCCAGGGGCCGGGGCCGCGGTGACGAGCCGGATGCGGGGAACGCCCAGTATCATCATTGATCCGCCGTCCACACCGAGTGCTATAGCATCGGCGCATGGGCCGTCTGTCGTTGGTGTCGTGTTCCGATCCCGTCCAGCCTCCGCCTGCCGGAAGGCTGGGAGAGCTCGTCTCGGCTCTGGCCGCCGCCGGGTACGATCCGGACGCCGAGGCGATCCGGGAGCTCGGAGCGGACGGCTGGAGACGGGACCCTCGGCGGCGGGCCGGCATGCTCAACCGGGCCTTCGCCGATCCGGGCGTGGAGGCGGTCGTCGACGTCTCGGGCGGGGACCTCGCCAACGAGGTCCTCTCCTACCTCGACTGGGGGACGATAGCCGCCAACCCGAAGCCCGTGGTCGGGTACTCCGACTTGACGTGCGTCCTCAACGCGATCGTGGCGCGAACGGGCCGGACGGCCGTCCTGTGGAATGCGATGGCCGGCCTGCACCGCGGATTCGGCGTTCTCGACGCGGCCCTCGCCGGCGAGACGATCAGGCCCGCGCTCGCCGGGGCCGACGGCGACGCGGACGCCTTCGAGGCGCTCCCCTGGCTCGAGGCAACCTCAGATGTTTCCTCAAACTCGCGGGGACGCGGTACTGGCCGGACCTCGCCGGGGCGTGCTCCTCGTCGAGTCGTTGGGCGCTTCGCTGAAGGCTCGCCGCCGGCCTGGCGCATCACGCGCATCTGGGGACTTTCGGGAAGGTCGCCGGGATCGCCGTCGGTCGGCTCACCGCCGTCGACGAGGCGGGCCAACGCGAGGCGGCTCTGGCCCTCGTGGGCGAATACGCGGGCCGGATCCCGGTGATCGAGGCGCCGGGCCTGGGCCATTCCGCCGATTCGCAGGCCGCGACGCTCGGGTGAGCGGCGGGGCGTGGCAGGCTGTGAGCCCCGCACGTTCCACGTGCTCGGCCCCGTCCGAGCAGACGGGGCCGAGCACGGCATCGGAATCGTCGATGAATGCTTCGACGGCCCGGAGGCGTCAGTTGAAGCTGGCGCCGGTAGGCGAGCAGCCCGCCGCCCACCACGAGGAAGGAGGCCGCGACCACGCCGGTGGTCAGCGAGTCGCGCCGGTCGACGGCAGGGATGAGGGCCCTGTGCCTGCTTCTTCGCGGGTTTCGTGTCGGGTTTGACGGTGACGTCACCTGGACGTCTCCGCCCGCGTTGATCGTCCCCTCGTTCGCGGTCCCGATCGACTTGGCGTTGACGCCGGGCCTGCCGACCGACTGCAGCGTTCCCGCCCACTTGCCGACCTCGGAGGCCCGCTCCTGCGATGAGACGGCGACGGCGCCGGGGTTCGGCGTGCGTGCGACCGGGTTCTGGATGCCGGGGATGACGGAGAGGCGCCGCCCGGATCGCCGGACGGCGCCTGCTTGGACGGGGCCGTCGGATCCTCGCGATGCTGGGGGACGTCAGGGCTCGTCGAGGTGGAAGAGCTGGACGGCTTCGGATCGCCGGAACCGCTCGCGGACGGCGAAGGGAGGGGTTCGGAGTGGTTGAGGGGTCATCCGAGACGTCGGCATGCTTCCCTGGGCCGTGGCTCCCGCCTTGCCGGATGTGGAGAGGTCGTGCCCGACGGGGAAGGCTTGGTCGACGCGTCGGCCGACTGCTTCGAAGAGCTCGGGGGCTGAAGGGTTCGGGGTTCCAGTGTCGTCGGCAGCCGCCACTCCCGTGGAAAAGCCCCGTGACGGTCGCCGCCAGAGCGAATGCGGCGTTCACGTGCGTCAGTCGCTTCATCTTCACACCACTTTTCTCAAAAATCATTTGTATGAAAGAGTGAGCGTTGTCCGATCCGTCAGGACGGACCTGTCGTGATCATCTGGTTACCCAATCGCATATAACACGCCAAGCCGCTGATCGGACTTCGTCCGCAATCGACCAGGCAGCGCTCCCGCCTATGAGACGAGTCCGGGATCTTTGAGATCTCCGGGACTCGTTCCGAGGAAAATGGGCGGTGGTACCCCCAGCAGGATTTGAACCCGCGTTACCGCCGTGAGAGGGCGGCGTCCTGGACCACTAGACGATAGGGGCAGAGCGAAAACCCACGTTTTTCGCTGGCTGGGGTACCAGGACTCGAACCTAGAATGGATGAACCAGAATCACCAGTGTTGCCAGTACACCCATACCCCAACGGGCTTCGCCCGCTCACGCCGGCGACAGATATGTAGGCTACCCGATTTCCCGTCCACGACCAAGTCGTCGGGCGTGCGACGCATCACTCCGAGGTGCCGGGAGGCGCCGGCGCCGACTCCGTCAAACTCCGCGATCGCCTCCGCCTCCTCGACAGGCGCACTGCCGCGTGGACGGCGAGGAACACCAGACCGTAGGCCAGAGCTGTCCACGAGGACGTCGGGCGTCCCGTCCAGTACGTGGCGAAGAAGGCGGGAACCGCCACGAGCGCGGCGATCGCCGCGCTCCCTGCACCAACCGCGGGAAGGAGTCCGCCACGAGCGCGGCCGTCGCCGCGGGGACGACGACGAAAGGCTATGACGAGGACCGCTCCGGCCGTGTAGAACGAGGGCGGTCAGGGTCAGCGCGACGAGGGCCATCGCCGCCCCGCGCAGTCCGCGCACCGGCAGCCCAGGGTTCTGGCAGTCCGGGTCGAAGACGACGAGCGCGAGTCTGCGGTGCGTCGCGGCCAGGAAGAGGACGTTCAACAGGAGCACCGCCCCCATGACGTAGCAGTGAGACCGGCCCGAAGTCCCTGCCGGCGATGATGAGGCGGTCGACGGCCACGACGTTGGGGTCGCCCACCAGGACGGCCTCTTCCTGCAGGTGCAGGTGCGAGAAACGCGTGGACGGGAGGATGACGCCGACGGAGAAGAGGGCCCGGGAAGACCAGGCCCTGGGCGGCGTCTCCGGCGACCAGGCCGGTGCGCGAGAGGCCCTCCGCCGAGGCGACGACGACCAGCGCGAGCGCGGCCGCCCCAGGACGAGCAGCGGCGAGCCGATCGGCCAGACGATGGCGGCCAGCACGACGCCCGGGAAGGCGGCGTGCCCCATGGCGTCGACCAGCATCGACTGGCGGGAGGTCACGAGGAAGGCTCCGGGCAGGGCGCACGCCACGGCCGTGACGGCGATGAGGGCCAGCACCTCCGGCGGCGTAGGGGTCAGCGTCGTCCGAGCGCCTCTCGCGGTCGGCCGGGTCCGGGCGAGCGGGCGGCGTGCTCGCAGGCTCGGGCGCCGCCCTCTCCAGCGAGCTCGCGCAGCAGCGCGCGCCGGGCGCTGCGCCTGCGGAGGCCCGCACGAGCAGGGGACCTCTTCGGGGGAGGCGACGAGGGCCACGGCCGCATTGGCGGTGAGCACAGAGCACGGTGACCCGGACCGGAGGACCCTGCCCGCGCCGACCGAGACGAGTGCGCCGACGACCGAGGCGGCCATCCCGAAGGCGCCGGCCAGCAGGGTCATCGCCCCCCAGGGGAATTCGTCCACTGCCGGGCGGCGACGGCGGGGAAGACCACGTATGCGATGACCAGCACGAGGCCCACGGACTTCAACCCGATGACCACGGCGACGACGGTGGCCGCCGTCAGGGTCGCTTCGACCAGTCCGATGGGGCGCCCGAGGACGCGTGCGGCGTCGGGGTCGAAGACGAAAGAGCTGGACGTCGCGCCACAGCAGCAGGAGGGCGGCGAGCGCCGCGCCCGCGAAGGCGGCGGAGACCCGGATGTCGGACCACGTGACCGTCGAGGCGTTGCCGAACAGGTAGTCCTTCAATCCCGCGGGAGGAGGGAAGGACCGGGAGTTGATCTCGGCGAGCAGAGCCATCCCGCCGCCGAAGGTGACAGCCAGGACGACGGCCATGGCCGCATCCGGGCCCACGCGGCTGGTGTCGGCGATACGCGAGGTGAGCAGGGCGGACAGGGACCCCCACGATCGCGCTCACGAGGACGATGACGAGGATCGTGCGCCCGTCGATCCCCAGCAGCGTGACGCTCACGAGAATGCGAGCGTCACGCCGAGCATCGAGGAATGCCCGATGACGTCGGCGATCAGGCTCTGGCGGCGCAGATGGGTGAAAGGTGCCCAGGACGCCGCACGTGCATCCGATGACCAGCGTCCGGCGATCCCGCTGGTAGACGGTCTCCGTCAGGAGGTCGAGGATCATTCCGCCCTCCGTCCGCCCGCCCAGTCCATCGACGAACCGCCGTAGGCGGCTGCGCAGATCTCGGGGACGAGGGTCCGGTCGATCGGCCCGGCTGCGACGAGTTCGACGTTCACCAGGGCCACCCGGTCGCATATGCGGGTGAGGGTGGACAGGTCGGTGGACGAGCATGACCGTGCGGCCCTGCTCCCGCAGAGCCGTCGAGGACGCCCATGATCCGACGTTGGGAGGCGACGTCGATCCCCGCGAAGGGCTCGTCCATGAGGAACAGGTCAGGGGTCCTGGGCGAGCACCTGGCCAGGAAACACGCTGGCGCTGGCCTCCGGAAGCTCGTCGATCTGCCGCCGCTCGAAGCCGTCCATGCCGACCCGTTCGAGCGCTCCGGCCGCGGCCCGCTGGACTCCCGGCTCGGCCGCCGCCCACTTCAGGGTCCCGTAGGTCCCCATGAGGACGACGTCGGCGACCGTGGCCGGGAAGTCCCAGTCCACCGAGACGCTCTGCGGCATGTACCGACCCTGTTCCTGACCGAGCCGAGGCGCTCGCCGAAGTAGCGGACCTCTCCGGTCAGCCGCGGGATGAGGTCCAGGGCGGCCTTGAGCAGAGTGGTCTTGCCCGCGCCGTTCAGGCCGACGACGCCCATGGCGGCCCCCGCGAGGTCACGCTCAGGGTCACGTTCCGCAGGACAGGGGACGTCGCGGTAGGCCACGGATAGGCCGTCGATCCGGACGGCGCAGTCGTCGTCGGTCACTCGCGCCGAGCTCCGTCGTGATGGCGTCGACGTTGTTCTGGAAGACGCCGAGGTGGTCTCACTGGGGCCTTCTCCCCAGGGAGTCCGCGTAGAGCTCCTTGTCGGAATCCTCACGTCCCAGCCATGGCTGACCGCTTCCCTGAGGGACTTGACGGCCTCGGGGGTTCTCAGATTGTCGACGAATATCGCCGGGACTTTCGCCGAGACGATGGTGTTGACGAGCTCCTGGAGCTCGCTGGCGGAGGAGTTCGGCCTCCGAGCTGACAGAAATCCGTCGCGTGGACCTTCAGCCCATAGCGCTTGCCCAGGTAGTTGAAGGCGTCGTGGCCGGTGACCAGGACGCGGTTGGCCTGCGGGATGCTCTCAGCGCTTCTTCGCCCTTGGCGTCGATGTCGGCGATCTTCCCGTTGAACTCCTTGGCGTTCTTCTTGTAGGCCTGGGCGTGGGAGGAGTCGAGCTCGGCGAACCTGTCGCCGATCTGGTGACGACGTTCTGCCATATCTCGGGGAGTTCAGATGTGGGGGTCGTAGAGCTTGTTGCCCTTGTCGTCCTTCTCGGGCCAGTCGAGCAGCTTGTCGCTTCGGCGCCGGCCCCACCTCGAGGCCCCTCTTGCCCTGGGCCTTGAGTTTGTCCGTCATGAGCGCCTCCAGGTGCAGGCCGTTCCACAGCACGAGATCGGCGCCTGCATGGCCCTCGATGTCCTGGGTCGTCGGCTGGTAGGTGTGCGGATCGCCTCCCGGCTTGACCATGGTGGTGATCTTGGCTCCGGGCGCGATCCGCTTGGCGGCGTCGCGAGGTATCCGGTGGTGGCGAATGCTTTGAGGACCCTTGCCCGGAAGCGAGGATCCCGAGCCGGGCCCGATCCGAGGTCGGAGCCTGACGTGCTGCACGCGGTCACGCCCGCGCACAGTGTCAGCGCGGCGAACACCGCCGTGAAACGACGCATGGGCGACATGATGACAATCTCGCTTCGGTGCGGCGGCGAATGCCGCAGGTCAGCGTCAGGTGCGACCGACCACCCCAGGCGTAATAAGGAAGCCGCCCTAACTCAATGGTGCGCAGACCATTGTAGCTTTCGACCGCTCGAAAATCGAGAAGAGTTCTCACCCGGGCCGGACTCCGATCGCGAGGATCGGCTACCTCTCTCGGCGAAGCGAACGGGTCCCCAGGCCGGACCGATCCGCGGGGATCGCGCCCTCGATTCGCGCCTGCGTCGGCGCGGATCCGCGCGTCCGAGCGGCGGGTGTGCACTCGGACCGGCGGCGCTCGGGAGCCGAGGCGGCGGCAGGCGGGGCCTGTCAGGCCGGAGCTTGCTCAGCAGGCGCCGGATGCGGGCAGCGTCTCGTCCTGTCGAGGATCGCCATCGAGTCGACGACGGGGAATCGAGACGTTCGTGCCCGTCATAGCGACGAAGAGCGGAGCGTAGGCCAGGGCGGGGTTTCATCGCCATCTCGGTGACGAGCCGCTCGTCGAGCGCGGCCTTGATCGCCGCGGCGTCGCCCCCTCGAGCCCTTCGATCGCCTCGGCAGCGCCGGCGAGGGCAGCAGGGCCGAATCCTTGAGCTTGGCCACGGCCTTCTCGTTGTATACGACGCCCTCGGCGCCGACGAGAGGAAGCGCAGCAGGCCGGGCGCCTCGCCGAGGAGCTGCATGCGGTCTGCGCCAGAGGCGCCAGCCGCGTCGAGGATCCTGCGTTCGGCCTCGGTCAGCCTCGTATTTCCCGCAGCCCACGAGCCCTCGCGCGCGAGGAAGGACCAGGCGCGAGGCGTAGTCGGCGACGTTGAGCCGGCGAAATGTCTCGGCGTTGATGGCCGTGCACTTCTTCTCGTCGAACCTGGCGGGGATTGGGGTTGACGGCGTCTATCTCAAAGGCGGCGACCATCTCGTCCTTCGTGAACACGTCGCTCGTCCGGGCTGATGGCCCGCACCCAGCAGGGCGAGATGGTTGAGCAGCCCCTCGGGGATCACGCCGCGCTCGCGGTGAAGCCAGGAGGTTGGATTGCGGGTCGCGCGGAGGCTTCTTGTTCCCCTCCCCATGACGTGGACGGGTGGCCGAACCGCGGGTGAACTTCGCGACGCCGAGGCTCCTCGAGCGCGCGATAGAGCACGATCTGGCGCGGCGTGGAGGACAGGAGGTCCTCTCCGCGCAGCACGTCGGTGATCTCCATCATGGCGTCGTCGACCGGATTCGTCAGCGTGTGGGGGTCGCCGTTGGCGCGGACGATGACGTGGTCGGAACCGATCCTGCCTTGAACGTGATCTCTCCGCGCACGAGGTCAGTGAAGGAGACGTCGGCGTCGGGCATGCGCATGCGCGAATAACCGGCTTTGCGGCCTTCCGCCCTGTACGCCGCCTTCTGCTCCTCGGTCAGGCCGCGGTCGAAGCCGTCGTAGCCGAGTTTCGGGTCGCGCCCGGCGGCTCGGTGGCGCTCCTCGACCTCCTCCGGCGTCGAAAAGGACTCGTACGCGTACCCGCCGGCCAGGAGCTTCGCGGCGACCTCGCGATAGATCTCCGCGTTCCGATTGGCGGTAGGGCCCGTGGGGTCCGCCGACGCCGACGCCCTCGTCCCAGTCGAGCCCCATCCACGTCAGCGAATCGACGATCGCGTCGAAGGACTCCTCGGAGTCCCGGGCGGCGTCGGTGTCCTCGATGCGGAAGACGAAAGTGCCGCCCACGTGGCGCGCATAGGCGTAGTTGAACAGGCACGTGCGCACCATTCCCACGTGGGGGCGCCGGTCGGCGAGGCAGAATCGAACGCGGATGTCGGCGCCCGCAGCATTTGTGATAGCCATGATGTAACAAGGGTAACGCCCGCGAGCCTGCCCAGGCTTTCGCGAAGCCGCGCAACGCCGGGCGCCGTCCGGCGCGACCGCCGGCGATGGCGGCGTTCGCGGCGCGAGATCGCCGGCCGTATGCGGCGGGCATCGTATCGGCGCCGCCGAAGCCTTCGCGCGGATCGCGAGGCCGTGCCGGTCAGCCGTCGGCAGCCTGAGAGGACGGAGGGGCGCCAGTCGCCGAGGCGCGACGACCAGCCCGCCGCAGAGCGTGCCTGCCCGCGACGTGAACGCGTATGATTTCCGCCATGCGGCAATTCGACTTCGACTCCGTCGACCTGGACGCCATGGCCCGCTCAGGCACCGTGAAATGGTCCGCCTCCCGAACTCCTCGGACTATCCCGAAGCCATCGGGATGTGGCTCGCCGAGATGGACCTGGGCATCGCCCCGAGTGCGGGACCTCGTCGTCGGATGCGCGGATCGGGGAGACTTCAGGTATGTCTCCGACGAATGGCGGAAGAGACCCGTCGAGGCGACATCGCCTGGGCCCGCGAGCTTCGGCTGGGAGATCTCCCCGAGCGGACCTCTCGCCCGACGTCCTGACGGGGCTGCGGATCTCGATCGACAGGGTTCACGTCGGCCGGCTCGCCCGTCATCGTGCCACCCCGGCCTACATGCCGTTCCTCACCCTCCCGCACGAGCACGATCGCGACGTCATCGAAGTGCCGTCCGCCCTGGGCGAGGACGGCCTGTGGCGCCTCGACTACGAGGGGATCGAGGCGGCGCTTCGCGCGCGGCGCCGAGCTGCTCGTCCTGTGCAATCCCTGGAACCCGCGGGGCTGCCTGACGCGCGGCGAACTCGAACGGCTGGCCCGCATCGTGGACGCCGCCGGCGGACGCGTCTTCGAGGACTGCGTCCACCTGCCCCTCCTGCTGGACGGCGCCGAAGCCGCCGTCTACGGAGCCCTGGACGTCGCCTCCCGTCACACCGTCACGGCGGTGGCGGCGTCGAAGGATGGAACATCCCCGGCTTTGAAATGCGCCCAGATCGTCTTCGCCGACGACGGGGACGCGGCCGCCTTCGCGCCGCACGCGCACGCGGTGAGCGGAGTCGCCTCGACCCTCGGCGTGCAGGCGGCGGCGGTGTGCTACGAGGAGGCGGGCGAATGGAACCGCCAGCTGCGCGGCTACCTGTCGGGCAACCGCGATCTCCTGGAGGAGCGCGTCGCCGCGTGGGACGGGGTGCGCATGGGGCGCGTCGAAGGCACGTACATCGCCTTCCTCGACTTCGCGCAGCTGGCCGAACGCGGGGCGTTCGGCGACCTCACCCCGGCGCAGTTCTTCGCGCGGCGCGCAGGCGTAACCCTCACGGAGGGCCGCAGCTGCGGGCGCGGCTTCGAATCGTCCTGCCGCATGATCTTCGCGACATCCACGGCCATCCTCACCGAGGCCCTGAACCGGATGGAGCGCGCGCTCGCGGGTGAGGAAAACGGAACCCCTTGTGCGCGACGTGACGTCACATGCTGTGATGGGGGGCGTGAAGGTCTCCGAGATCGCCTATCTGGCGGGCACGACGGTGCGGACGGTGCGCTGGTACCACCGCATCGGCCTGCTCCCCATCCCCGAAGGGCGGCCCCGGGACTACGGCTTCGACCACCTCGCCCGCCTCGTGCACATCCGATGGCTGGCGCAGTCGGGGATGAGCCTGAAGGCCGTCGGCCAGATCCTCGACGGATCGCCGGAAGCGGACGCGCGGGACGACCTGGATTCGGCCCTCGCCCGGATCGACGAGAGATCCGCTCCCTGAAGGCCCAGCGCGAACGGATCGCCGGATTGAGGGAGCTCGCCGGCTCCGGGGCGAAGCTCTCCATCCCGGCATCCCTCGACCAGTTTACGCCAGGGGTCCGGGAGCGCCTGACCGACCCGGAGCAGATCAGAGATCCTCGATCGCGACCGGGTCCCTCGCCGCGCTGGGCGGGACCTCATACAGCTGCCGGATCTGGTCGGCGTCCACGTCGGAAGCCGACGTCGCCAAGACGGCCGAGGCCATCGAGCTGTCTCGCCCAGGCTCGCCGCGCCGCCGACTCGACGACCTCGCCAGACTCGTCGACCGCTTCCTGGACATCTACACCGAGCTCGCCGAGCGGATCGCCGGCCAGGGATTCGCCGAAGCCTTCGCATCAGCCAACGACGGGCCCGGGCTGACCGCCTCCTGACCGCCTTGAGGTCGCCTACCCCGACGGCGGGCAGCAGGCCTTCATCGAACTGTGCCTGAGGGAGCTCGCGATACCGAGCCCTGAGGCGAGCTCGGCGGCGCCGAGCCGGACCGAGCTCGGAACCGCTCCCACACGGGCCGTCGACCGGGCCGGAACCGACTGAGAGTTAGAAGAGTCAAAGGAAAGGACACCCCAGTGACCGAGACCATTGCCGTCGAAGGCCTCGTCAAGACCTTTCGGATCCTGCGTGCGCTCGACTCGCTCGACTCTCGCCGTGGAGGAGGAACCGTCCACGGATTCCTCGGCCCCAACGGGTCGGGCAAGTCGACGACGATCAGATGCTCTGGCCTCTACCACCCCGACGCGGGCACGGTCAGGGTGCTGGGCATGAACCCGTCCGCCTCGGCGCGCGACATCAACCGGCGCGTGGCCTACGTTCCAGCGAGGTCGCCCTGTGGCCCAACCGACCGGCCAGCAGGCCCTCGACGCACTGGCCGCCTGCGCGGAGCCGAGACGAGGCCCGCGAGCGCCGAGCTCGTCGAGCGCTCCGCCTCGACCCGTCGAAGCCCATCCGCACGTACTCAAGGGCAACCGGCGAGGTCGTGCTGGTCGCCGCCCTCTCCGCCGCCGGTGGACCTGCTCGTGCTCGACGAGCCGACGAGGCAGGCTCGACCCCTCATGGAGCGGATCTTTCGGCGAATGCGTGGCGCAGGCGAGCCGGGCGGGCCGGACCGTGCTTCTGTCGAGAGCCACATCCTGGGCGAGGTGCAGGGAACTGTGCTCGCACGTGACGATCATCAAGGACGGCGCGGCGGTCGAGACCGGCAGCCTGGGCAGCTCAGGCATCTGGGCGCGCGCAGATACGCGTGCGGGGCGAGGAGGATCGGCTGCGCGCCCTCGTCCGAAGCCTGGAGGCGGCGGGGATCGACGCATCGAGGGACGAGGGACGTCCTCGTGGAGGCCGGGGCCTCTCGCGTGCCCGACGTACTGGGCGCGGCCGTCTCAGCGGGGCTGGCGGACATCACGTGCACGCCGGCGAGCCTGGAGGACCTCTTCCTGCGCCACTACGAAGGGACGGTCCGATGAACGCGCAGGATTTCGACTCTCTTCCGGGTCGCTCTGCGCCGCCAGCGGTTCGCGTTCGCGGCCTGGGCGGGCTCCTTCTACCTCATCCTGGCGCTCCTGCCGAAGCGCCTACCGAGAACCTGGGGAGCATGGGTTTCGCCGGTCCGTCATCGAGATGATGAACTCCAACGGCGCGACCGGCTGCTGTTCGGCACGATCCCCCAGCCGGGGACCATCGGCCAAGCGATCCAGTGGGAGTCCGGGATGATCATCATGGTCCTCACGGCCGTCGCGGCCCTGCTCATCGTGACGACGGCCGGGCGCCGCGGCAGGACGACGGCCTTCGCGAGCTCGTCGAGGGGCACCGGGGGTGAGCCGGGCGACCGTGTTCGCGAGTCGAGGCGGCGATGGGACGGCCTTCTCGGCCGTCGCGGGCGCAGGTGCGGCTTCGTCCTCGCGGTGCAGGCGCCGCTGTTCTCCGGAGGTCTCCGTGACGGGATCCGTGTGCCTGGGGGTCGCGATCTTCTTAGTCGGCTGCGCGTTCTCGGCGGTCGCGCTCGTGGCCTCTCCCAGCTCGCCGACGACGCCGTGGGGGCGCGCCGGCTCTCCCTGCTCGTCCTCTTCCTCGCCTTCGCCGTGAAGATGGCGGCCGAATCCAGTGAGCAGCGGTGGCTCAGTGGCTCACGCCCCTGGGCTGGAAGGAGCCGCTCCACCCCTTCACCGACGACCGACTGGTGCTCGCGATCCCCATGGCCGCGATCGTCGGAGCCTTCTCCGCTCTGGCTTGGCGCCTGTACGCCGGCCGGGAGCTGCACGGAGCCTACCTGCGCTCGGCGAGGCGCTCGAAGGCCCGCCTGCGGGCGAAGAGCGTCTTCTCCCTGTCCCTGCGGCTGGGGCGGCGCAGGCTCACCGGATGGTTCGCCGGCGTCGTCGCCATGGCGGCGCTCGTCGGATCGATGGCGGGATCCTTCGTCACCTTGACGAAGAAGAACTCGAATTACAGCGACCTCGTCGGGAAGATGGGCGCCGGAGGCGACGTGACCGAGAAGATCGTCTCCATCTTCTCGATCATCGTCGGCATTCTGGTCATGTGCGAGGCGGTCTCCGCGATGGCCTCCCTGGCGGAGACCGAGAAGCGGGGGATCCTCGACGTCGAACTGAGCCAGCGGCGCGTCCCGCCGCAACGTCCTGGCGGGCCAGGCGGCGGCCGCGGCGGTCGAGTCGGCGATCCTGTCGGCCGCGGGCGCGGCGGCCCTCGCGGTCACGGTCGGAGCCTCCCTCGACTGGACGTCCGGGCGCGAGCCGCCTGGCGAACCGTCACCCAGTGGCTCGCGGCCGTCTTCGCCATCGGCTTCGGCAGCTTGCTCTATGCGGCCTCCCGGAGGCTGACCGCCGCTGCGTGGGCGGCGGTCGGGTGGTCGTTCGCCCTGTCGTGGTTCGGCGGGATCCTCAACCTGCCGAAGTGGATGCTCGACTCGACGCTCCCTGGGTGGTCCTTCTCCCCCGGACACGTCGAGCACGTCCCCCAGGCCGTGGGCCTGCTCGCATTCGGCGTGGCGGGTTCGGCCGTCGCCGCCTTCCTGGCCTATCGGCGCCGCGACGTCCTCGCGGGGATAGCTGCGAGGGCGCGCGAGTGCGGAGACGGGACGCTAGCCCATCTATTTGAGAATAATTCTCATTCTCGTTAGAATGCCCTCATGAAAGTCAGAGCCTCGCTCAAAAGCTTGAAGAATCAGCCCGGCGCCCAGGTCGTCAGGCGCCGGGGACGCCTCTACGTCGTCAACAAGGCCAATCCCCGGATGAAAGGGCGGCAGGGCTGATGTCGCGCCGCTGCCAGGTCACCGGCCGCGAACCGCGATTCGGCAAGGCGGTCTCGCACTCGCACAAGCGGACGAGCCGCCGCTGGGATCCCAACGTGCAGAGGAAGGCGTACTGGGTCCCCTCGCTCGGGCGAAAGGTGAGGCTGACCGTGTCCGCCAAGGGGATGAAGACCATCGACAAGCGGGGCATCGACGCCGTGGTGGCCGACATGCTCGCCCGCGGAGAGAGGATCTGAATGGCCAGGGCAGGACGCGCGCCCGATCGTCAGGCTCGTCTCGACGGCGGGGACGGGTTACACCTATGTCACGCGCAGAACCGGCGCAACGATCCCGAGCGGATGTCGCTGCGCAAGTTCGATCCCGTCGTCCGCAGGCACGTCGAGTTCACAGAGGCCCGCTGAGGCGGGATCCGAGCGCCGCCGAGTTCATCGCGAACCGGCAACGGCTCGCGATGCCGCTCACCGCAGGGAGGTCTCCGTCAGGTGAGCGAGGACGGCCCGCATCGCGCCGATTCTCCTCCCCGGGCCATTCCGAGCTTGGAGAACACGTTGGCCACGTGCTGGAGACGGCCGCCGAAGACAGGAAGAGCTTGCGGCAGATCTGCTGGTTCGACAGGCCCTGCGCCATGAGCTCGAGCACCTCGACCTCGCGGGCGGTCAGGTCCGCGAACGGGAGGGCCCCCGCGCACGAGCGACGCGCGACCTCGGGGTCGACGACCACGCCCGGCCGCCAGACCTGGAGGACCGGATGAAATCGGCGACGCGCGCCACCCGGTCCTTCAGGGTAGCCGAGTCCGCCGACGCCCTCCGCCGGGGCCGCGGGTTCGAAGAGCCTGGTCGCGTAGGCCGGGGCGACGTACTGGGACAGGACCATGATCCCCGTCGCCGGCTGGACCTCGCGCAGCTCGACGGCGGCGCGCAGGCCGTCGTCGGCCATGCCCTGGGGCATGCGCACGTCCGTGACGAGCATCAGCGGCGTGCCGGGCGGCCGCGGCCAGAAGCTCCGGGGCCGTGCGGCTGGGCGAGGACCTCGTGGTCCCTGGCGTTCGAGAAGGCCGACCATCCCTCCCGGAACAGCGCGGGAATCGTCGGCGACGATCAGTTTCATTCCCTCTCCTCGCGTTCGTATGCGGCATCGGCCGGCTGGGGAGCCGGCCAGGCGTTCTCCCGGCCGCACCCGGCGGGCCGGCGGGATGCCCAGCGGGCGGGACGACTCCGAATTCGCCCCGCAGCAGCAGGAGCGGAATGCGGGCCGAGACGACCGTCGGCCCCGCCCGCGGGGCTGACGAGCCCCATCGTCCCGCCGAAGGCCGCCAGCCGTTCGCGCATCCCCGACAGTCCGCCGTCGGGACGGATGACGGCACCGCCCGAGCCCTCGTCGCTGACGGAGACGTGGAGGGACTCGTCGGCGGCCAGAAGGACGGTGACGCGGGCGCCCGGAGCGTATTTGGCCGCGTTCGTCAGGGATTCGCAGACGAGTACCCCGCGGCGACGACGCCCTCGGGCATGGCCGGCAGCGGATGCGGGACGCGCAGCACGACGTCGAGGCTGCTCGAGAGCACAGGCTCTGCACGGCCGCCTCAATCCGAGGTCCGAGAGGGATCTTGGGGTGGATGCCCGCCACGGTCGAGCGCAGGGAGCGCAGGGCGGCCTCCGAGTCGTCCTGGGCTTTGTCGAGGAGGCAGCGCACCTGCGCCATCCGCTCGGGCACGACGCGGTCGCCGACCGTCGCCGAGTCCAGCAGCAGGCTCGCCTCCCCACGTCCGTGGAGGCGGTGACGAGGAATGCTGGGCGCCGTCGTGCGAGGTCGCGTTCGATGCGGCGGCGCTCGATCTCGAAGGCGGCGACGATCTCGCGGCGGGACTCCGTGAGCTCGGCCACCTCCTCCGGGGTCATGCTCGCCGATCCCCGTATCCGCGAAGCAGTGCGGAGCGGACCATCCGCCGGGCCCGCCGCAGGAGGGCAGCCCAGTCCTACAGCCGCCGCGATGACGCCGATCGCGACGGCCGCGTAGGCGTCCACCGGCGGGGCCCTTCCAGGATCCCCAGCGCGGCGTAGAGGGCGAACGGGCTCACGGCCGCGAAGCATCGATCCCCAGCCCCGCCACGAGGTTCGCGCGCCTCATCCGCCGCAGGACGGCGCGTTCGGCCTCGCTCAGGTCGCGAGCGCCCGGGGGTCGAGGGTTCACCCCTCCATATTAGGGCGCCGCCTCGCCGTTCGCACCCCTGCCCGCCTCCGACGAAGGGTAGACCTGGCTCTACCGCGCTTCGATAGCCAGCGCCATGGCGGGGCCGGCGCGATGACGGTGGAATGGAGGCATGAGCACAGATAACCGCGCCCTCACCGGTGGGGCCCTCGTCAAGAACTTCGGCAACGTGCACGCCCTGGCGGGCGTGGACATCGACATCCCTCGGCCAGGGCGCTGGCCATCATGGGGGCCCTCCGGGTCCGGGAAGTCCACGCTGCTGCACTGCCTGTCAGGCATCCTCACGCCGACCTCGGGAGATCTGCCTCGGCAGCAGAACGTGTCCGGGCTGCCGGACAAGAGCCGGTCGCGGCTGCGCTTGAAGCACTTCGGGTTCGTCTTCCAGGACGGACAGCTCGTCCCCGAGCTCCCCGCGAACGAGAACGTCGCGCTCCCGCTCATGCTGAGCGACGCGTCCCGGCGCACCGCCATCTCCGCGGCCGACGACTGGCTCAGGCGCCTGGGGCTGGGGACGAGGCGAACCGCCGTCGGCGAGATGTCCGGCGCCAGGCCCAGCGCGTGCCATCGCCCGGGCCCTGGCCGCCTCCCCGCGGTCGTCTTCGCCGACAGGCCGACCGGCGCCCTCGACCGGCGACGGGCCCACGAGGTCAGCGCAGCTGCTGACGACCACCTGCCGGATGAGCGGAGCGACCTCGTCGTGGTCACCCACGACCCCCTAGGTCGCCGCCTGGTGCGAGCGCCTCGTCGAGATCCGCGACGGCCGGATCCACGCGACAGCAAGACGGAGGCGCGCGATGAACCCGCCCTCAAACTGGCCCCCGCGCTGACGGCCGCGGCTGAAATCCCGCAGGACGCCTGGCTCGACGTCCCTGGCCGTCGTCTCCTTCGCCATCTTCGCCCTCATGTGGCCTCACGGTGCGCCGGCGGGATCTGGATGTTCGCGGATGGAGCCTGCACCCCACGGCGAGCATGCTGGCGACCGCGCACGGCGAGAGGTCCTACCTGGACCTGTACCTGTACGCTCGGGATCTTCGCGGCGGCGCTGCTCGTCATCCCATCTTCTCCTCGGCACCTCGGCCACGCGCCTGGGAGCCCAGGCGGGCGCGCCGCCTGGCCTCGCTCGAGACTGGTCGGCGTCACATCCGGCCAGACCGTAGCCGCGACGATCGTCGAGACCCTCGTCAGTGGATCATCAGCACGGGTGCCGGCGTGGCGCTGTACTTCGCCACGCTGCCCGCCTGGAGGGCGTCAGTTCCTCAGACCCCATCGCCCCTCCCAGATGGTCACTCCCGGCCTACCTGCTGTTCCTGGTCTTGGCCGCGCTGCTCCTCATAACGGTGATCGCGACGACGGCCGGCCTCCAGCGGGTCCGCATCTCCCCGCTCGGCGTGACGCGCCACTGAGACTCAGCCCCGCGCCTGCCACTGGCGCTCGATCGCCTTCATCGCGGCCATCGCGGCCTTCTGGGCGTGGTCGACCACGAATCCTCCACCACAGACGCGAGACACCACCTGAGCATGGCCCTGTTCGCTGGAGCCGTCATCGGCGGAATCTCGCTCATGCGCGCGTGGGTCCTCCAGAATCTGGCCCGCTTGCTCACACGGACCCGTTCCGTGCCCCGCCTGCTGCCGCCCGGCGCATCATCGACAACCCGAAGGCCGCGTGGAGGCAAGTCAGCGCCCTGGCGCTGCTGTGCCTCATCGCGGGCTACGTCACCTCGATCCCGGAGGTCAGCGCCGACGGCCCGCGCGCCGACATTCAGAAGGTCTTCGGCCGGGACGTGAGCACCGGCACCTTCATCACGATCGGATTCGGATTCGCCGTGGCGGCCCTGTCGACCCTCGCGAACCGGGCGTCGGGCGTCTTCGACCGGGCGCGGCAGACCCAGGCCCTCACCCAGGTCGGCTTCCCCGCAGGTCTTCGGGCTCACGAGGTCTATCAGATCATCGGACCGCTCCTGCTGACGACGGTCAGCTTCGCGTTCCTCGGGCGGAGACTGGCCTCCTGATGGCCGCGGACGACGTCAGCGACGCGGGGCTGAGGGCGACTGGCCTGCGCTCACCGCCGAGTCGTGCTCTCGCTCCCGGCCTCCTGGCCTGCGAGCCCCTCGAATCCCACGTGCTGGCGTCCCAGCGCCGCCGCAACGATTGACCGGCCGACGATCGGTGGGCGGGTGGGCGCGCCACCGCCCACCGCGTCCGCGGAGCGCAGGAAGCCGACTGAGGCGGGCCTACAGGGGATCGCGTCTCGTCGGCGAGCTCATGCACCGCGGCCCGCGCGGCCCGCGCCCAGCTCGCTTCCGGGGATGGTCAGCACCTCGACGCCGTTGGCCTCAGGTAGTCGTTGGTGGTCACGTGCGCTCGTGAGGCCACGACGACCCCGGCGCCACCGCCAGCACGTTGTGACCCGTCGTTCCACTGCTCGCGGTCGGCGGCCGGCACGTCCTGAGAGGGCGTGAGGATGCGCAGTGAGTCAGGCGAGGGCCCGGGCGATCGCGTCGTGCATCCCGTCCGGCGGGTTGGCCGTCACGTCGAACTCGTCGGGTCCGTCCCCGGTCGGATCGTCAGCGACGGCAGCATCCCCAACCCGCCGTATTTGAGGAAGGTGCCTCGTCCGCCATCGTCATGACGGTGTCCAGGGTGCATCTGCGCCCGGGTCTTGGGCAGGCTGAGCGCGACGACGCAGTCCACCTCGCCTCCCGCGAACAGCCGGGAGGCCAAGCGTTCGATCCCCTGCGGGCTCGTCCTCTCGCTCAGGCCGACGAGGATCGAGCGGTTGCCCAGGACTAGGGACGTCGCCGCCCTCGATGGTGGCCGAGCCGCAGCGATCCCGTCGCTCCACAGCCGGGAGCCCGAAGCGCGGATGGAAGGTAGACCGTCTCGTTGATCGTCCTCGCAGCGCCGTGCGGGTTTGCGCATCGCGTTGACGGAGGCCCCTCCGTAGATCCAGCAGGAGGTGTCGCGCGTGAACAGGTGGTTGGGCAGGGGCGGCAGGAGGAAGTCGCCCCCGTCGATGCTCGCCAGGGTGACCGAACCGGGGGCGGGGACGGCGTCGAGAAGTTCGCGCTTGGTCAACCCGACGACGAGCAGATCGGCCAGTTCGGCGGGCGAGCGCCTCGGCGTACTCCCGGACGGCCCCGGCCAGTGCGATCCCGCAGTTCTCCTCGGTGACCGCGTAGCCGATCAGGTGCCGGCGTGCGCGGGGGGTCGGCGGTCTCGGCCAGCAGGTCGGTCAGGTAGGGACCTCGGTTCCGGCGCGAGCGCAGGAGCTCGGCGAAGCAGTCGTGCTCCTCCTGGGATTTCTCCAGCCACAGGACGTCGTCGAAGAGCATGTCGTCCATGTTGGAGGGTGAGCCTGTGGATCTCACGCCCCGGCCGGTGGAGGATGACTGCCTGAGCGGTCCGGTCTCCGAGACCTGCGGCTCGGCCAGCGCGCCCCGCCGGGACGGTGTCGTGCGCCATGGTCTCTCCCTATCGCCGTGCTACCGGGTTGCGGAGGACCTGATGCCCTCGCACTCGACCTCGACCGTCTGACCCGGCTCGACAGTCTCCGCGGCCGTGCGGCGACCGAGTGAGGATGACGTCCCCGGCAGCAGGGGTGAAGATCGAGGAGGCGTAGGGAGACGAGCTCGGGGACGGAGAAGGCGAGGCTGGCCGGTGCTGCCGGAGGGCGCTCTCGGCCGTCGACCCGGGAGGTGAGCGCGAGGTCGCCGGGGTCCGCGGCGGTGTCGATGACCGGGCCGAGGGGCAGGCGGTGTCGAAGCCCTTGGCGCAGGCGACGTCCCGGGTCTGCGCCGTCACGTCGTTCGCGACGGTGTAGCCGAAGATCGCCTCGCCGGCCCGCTCGACCGGGACAGTCCTCGGCCACTCTGCCGATGACGACGGCCAGTTCGACCCCGTGGGCGAGCCGGTCGGCGAAGGCCGGCGGGACGATGGGGTCGCCCGGGCCGATGACGGCCGTGTTCGGCTTGAGGAAGACAGTCAGGCCGGCCGGGGCGGCGCAGGCCTCGCTCGTAGGTTCCGGCGAAGCCGACGACCCTGGATCGCGGGATCATGGGGAGACGAGGCGGGCCCGATCGGCTGGCAGAGCGCCGGCCCGTCGGCGTGACGGATCCGAACAGGGGGTCGTCCGACAGGAGGACGAACTCGTCGGAGTCTTCGTCGAGGACCGCGTAGCGGGGCCCCCGGTCGAGCCCCAGACGTGCGATTTTCATGGATGCCATCCTACTTGGCCTCTCATCCGGGGCGCATCCGGCCCGACGGCCCTGGGCTCTTCGCCCGAGCCGATCGTCCGTCCAGGGTAACCCGCGCCCACGCGGGTTACCCTTGACATACACCGCCCGAGAACGTCTGGAGGACACGTGAAGAGGCATCGCGACGGATCCTGGTCCGACAAACCCGCAGCCGCCATCGAGAAGACCATGACCGTCCCGTGGCTGCTGTCGCGCGCCGCGCGCACGCCCGACGACGTGTGCGTCGAGCGACGGTCGGAGCTGGGCGCGGCCTGGGTCGAGGTGCGCGCCGGAGAGTTCGAGGAGGACGTCATCCGCGCGGCGCGCGGCCTGGTCGGGATGGGGCTGCAGCCGGGGCAGACCGTCGCCATCCTCGGCGCGACCTCCTACGAAGTGGAGCCTGCTGGACATGGCGCGCAGTATGCGGGCGGAGTCGTCGTCCCCGTCTACGAGAGTGCCTCCGCCGAACAGATCCGCTGGATCTCGCCGATTCCGCGGTCCGCCTGGTCTGACCGACACCGCCGCGCACGCCGGCCTCGTCGAGACGTCCGCACCCCCGGACTGCTGGCGAGCGTCGTCTACGACGCCGACGGCATGACCAGGCTCTACGCCGCGGGGGCGGACGTGCCCGAGTCCGGAGTCCTCGAACGCAAGGAGGCCTGACGAGCGACGACCTCGTGACGGTCATCTCACACTCGGGCGACCGGCAATCCGAAGGGGTGGAGCTGACCCACGGAAACTTCGTGGCCTCGCGCTCAACATCCTCGTCTCCGAGCGCGAGGTCATCGACACGCCGACGCCGGTCCTCCTCTTCCTGCCCCTGGCCCACATCATGCAGCGCGCATCGTCTTCGTCTACGCGATCGCCGGGCGGGGCGGATCGACTACTGCCGAACGTGCGCAACCTCCTGGCCGACATCCGAGCCTTCTCCCGACCGCCTGCTGCGTCCCCGGGTCCTGGAGAGGTCTACAACGCAGAGGCGAGAGACCAGCGCATGCGCTTGAAGGCCGATGTGGCCGCGCAGTGGCGTCGACAACTCGCGCAAAGTCCTTCCACGGCCCCGTCTTCGGCCTCGCGCGGAAATCGCCCGCAGCCTCGTGTGCGACAGGCTCGCCCAGGCCTCGGGCTCGACTGCCCGCTTCGCCATATCGGCGGGCGCCCGCTAGCAAGCGCCTCGGCCGCTTCTACCGCGGCATCGGCCTGACGGTGATCGAAGCCTACAGGCTGACAGAGTCGATTGCCCGGCGGCCGCCAACCGGCCGGGCAGGGTCGTCATGAGATCGGTCTGCCAGCCGATCCCCGCCGGCGCAGTGAAGATCGCCGAGGACGGAAGGTCCTCCTCAAGGGCCCGCACATCTTCCGGGGTGACCGCAACGATCCGCAGGCCACGGCGGACGCCGTGGACCGCGACGGCTGGTTCCACTCGGGGGACATCGGGACGATCGACAAGCACGGGTTCGCCGATCACAGGCCGCAAGAAAGAGCTCGTCGTCACCGCGGGCGGGAAGAACGTCGCCCCGGCCGTGCTGGGAGACGAGACTGCGAGCCATCCGCTCGTCTCGCAGGTGGTGGCCGTCGGCGACGGGCGCCCCTTCGTGGGGGCCCTCGTCACCTTGGACGCCGAGATGCTCCCCGGGTGGCTGCGGAACCACGGCCTGCCGCGCATGGACGCCGCTACGGCGGCCAGGCATCCGAGAGTCCTCGAGGCTCTCCAGCGGGCCGTCGACCGGACGAACGCCCAGGTCTCGCGGGCCGAGTCGATCCGCAAGTTCGTGATCGTCCCCGGCGACTTCACGGAGGACAACGGGCTGCTCACCCCGTCCATGAAGGTCAAGCGGGACGAGGTCCTGCGACGGTACGCCTCCACCGTGGACGGGCTCTACCGGGACGCTCGCGGACCGCAGGCCGGCGCGCAGGCGGAGGAAGCGCGGCGCGCGGCGGGGCGGCCGATCACGACCGCGAACGCGCCGTGTCCGGGAGGACCGGGGTCTTCGCCCTCCTCGGCTCGCCGGTCAGGCACTCCCTGTCCCCAGCCATCCACAACGCCTCCTTCGCCCAGCTCGGCCTCGACTACGTCTACCTGTGCCACGACGTGAGGCGGACGGCATCGCGAGGCGGTGGCGAGGCGCCCGCGCGCTGGGGTACGCCGGGCTGAGCGTGACCATGCCGTGCAAGGCCGCCGTCGTCGACCACCTCGACGCCCTGTCGCCCGCGGCCGAGCTCATGGGCGCGGTCAACACCGTCGAGATGCGCCGGAGGCCGGCTCGTCGGCCTGCACACGGACAGGGCGGGGCTGCTGCGCTCGATCGCCGAGGAGGGCTTCGAGATCGCGGGCTCGCGCATGGTCGTCATCGGCGCGGGGGGCGCCGGCTCGGCGGCCTTCACGCAGGCGGCGCTCGACGGCGCGGCCCGCATCGCCGTGTTCAAGCGCAGGATGCCTCCTTCGCGGCGGCGGCGCAGGGAGGGTAGCGGCCGTCTCCGACCGAACCGGGGCGGACATGGCGTTCGCCGACGCGGCCGACCGGGCCGCCCTGGCCGCCGAGGTCGAGGCCGCGGACATCGTCGTCGACGCGACCCGCGCGGGGATGGCCCCGCTGGAGGGCGTCTCAACGTCGAGGCGGGAGTGGATGCGCCCCGGTCAGGCGATCGTCGGCACCGTCTACCATCCGCGCGAGACGAAGCTCCTCGCACTGGCCGCCCGGTCAGGCGCGCGGCCGATCGGCGGGCGGGCATGCTCCGCTGGCGGCGGCCGTCGCCGAGGAAATATGGCTGGAGGCGTCGATGCCGGTCGAGCGGATCCGGGCCGCGATCGAGGCCGAGGCTGATCGCGAGGCCGCGCCTCCGCCGGGCGGGGACGGGCTCCCGGGCGCTCCCAGTCCGGCCGGGATGGACGGCGCCGGGCCGTCACCCGCGTCTCGCGCGGCTCCTGGCGTACAGCGCGATCCCCGCGGCGACGGACACGTTCAGCTGACTCCACCCTGCCGGAGATGGGGATCTCGCACCGGACCGCGGCGGCGTCCGATCTCCTCGAGACGCCCCCGTCCGCTCGCTGCCCATCACCAGGGGCGACGGGGTGCAGCGCGGACAGGCTCCGCTCGAGGGTGCCAGGCCTCCCGGTCCAGGGCACGACGGGCCGGGCGTCGTCCTCGGCGAAGGCGAGAGACTCACCTGTCCGCGAGGACGATGGGGAGCGCAGTTCAGGGCCCAGCTGGCCCGCGTCAGCCTCCTGTCGAAGACGGACGTCAGGTTGCTGTCGAGCAGGACGAGGGCCGGCCGCGTCGAACGCCGTCGCCGTCCGGGCGATCGCGCCGTGTTCCCGAGCAGGCGGACGCCGTCGAGCGCGACGACGTCGCCGTCCGCGCCGCGCAGGTCTTCGAGCCGGCGGCGTCGGGGCCTTGGGCGACGGCGAGATCCGGACCTCTTCTCGGCTTTGAAGAGGCGCGCGAGCGTCGCGGGCGCGAGCGGAACGTCTCGTAGGGGCGGAGGATCTCCGCGGTCGCCTCCATCTCAGGGGCGATAGCCCTCAGACAGTGAATTTCCTCGATCTGCACGCCGTATTCGATCGCGTCGACGATGTTCTCCTCGTCGTCGACGACGATCGCCTTCCTGCCGCCGCCGCTCGAGATGTCCTTGACTCGCGACGGCTTCCACTGCAGGGGCGTCCGCCGCCTCGATCTCCTGCATGCCATCACTCGCCTCGCCTCCGCTTTCCCCGGCCGCGGTCTCCGGCGGAGGAGGCGGGGATCGCACTGGTCGCAAGATGGACTCGAACCCACACGCCCGAAGGCACTGGGAGACCTAAATCTGGCGCGTCTACCGGTTTCGCCACTCGCGCATGGCGCCCGTCTCCGGGCCCCTCCAGTGTAACGGTTCCAGTCCGGCCCCGGCTCGCAGTGGCCGTGCGGTCGTCGACTCCACCCCACCGGCGGGGTCGGTCAGGTCCGGCCCCGGGTCGCGCGCGGTCGGCGGCGCGCCACACGAGCTCCTCGGCGACCCGGCACCGTCGGTCGGCGGCCGCCTCTGCGCCGGCGTGGGCGGTCGAATGCCTCACCCCGCTGGATCCGCCCGCGCAGAACGCCCAGTTCACCCGGCGTAGCCGAACACTCCCGCGGCCGGAGGCAGCGAATCCGCGGCTCCAGTGGCACAGCGCACCTGGCATGCGAGGCCGCGCAGCTGGCACACTACGAAAATCCATGGGCGTGAAATCGACTCGACTCCATAGGCTCCTGGCTGTGCCTCGAGGACCTCGAATACGTCCGGCACAAGGTTCCATGGTTCACGTGGACATCGTCCCGTCCGGGTCGACAGGCACGGCGTGCTCCAAGCCGTCGGCATGCTCCTGTGCGCCGACGACGAGGATCAGCAGGGCGCTTCCCGTCGGGCGGATCCTCTTCCACGAGTCGGTTCGAGAGCGCTGCTGCAGCTCATCGAGAAGGATCTGGGGCCGGTGGCCTGCCGCAGCTGCCGGTTTCGATCGCGCCGTTCACGGTCGAGAGTACTTCACGCCCGGCGGTGGTACGACGAACGGCAGCACGCGATCTGCGGCCCATGCCATCCCGATGCAGGGGAGACTGAGCTTGGCCCCGGCCTCGCTCGAATTCACGTGGTTCACTCCCGGCGAGGCCCGCACCCGCGACCTCCAGGCGGAGCTCATCCCCGCCCACGCCGTGCTGCGCGTAGGCTGGCGCATGAGGCGCCATCTGAGGGCCCGGCGCCTCAGACCCCCAGCTCCGGCGCGGAGGAGGCCAGCGGCTCCCGGAAAGCCTTGCTGTGGGATCGCGTCCTTCTCGCCGGGCGGCAGGCTCGGCCGAGGATACGTCGTAGCCCTCAGGCGCGAAGATCGGGTCGTAGCCGAAGCCGTTCGCGCCGCGGGCTCGGCGAGCGAGTCTGCCCGCATGCGGCCCTCGCGGACGTACTCCCGCCCGTCGGGGCGTCACCATAGCCGCAGGGCGCACACGAACGGGAGAGCGCCCCGGTGCCGTTCGGGCACGTCGGCCAGCTGGGCGAGGAGCAGTTCCAGATTGTCGCCGTCCGGCCGTGCACGCCGCACCATCTCGCCGAGAAGACGCCGGGGGCGCGCCCAGGACGTCGACGGCCGAGGCCGGAGTCGTCGCGAGCGCGACGAGGCGGTCGCCCCTCGGCGAGTTGACGCTTGCCTTGATGAGGGTTCCCCGGCGAGTGACGGCGTCCTCCACGGGCTCGAGGGGATATCAAGCCCCGCGTCGAGGATCCGGCCGGGGCCACGCCGGGCAGGGGCGAGATCGCCCTGAGCTCCCTCCGCCTTGTGCCGGTTCTCGTCGCCAGGACGATCCGCCGGCCTGCGTCGAGGCCGGGGTCTGGACGCCCTCGCCGCCGCGCCGCCGAGGCCGGGCGCAGCCTCGCATCCGCGGCGGGCGGCTCCGCCGCAGTCGCCGTCATGTCGAGGCTCGGGCCGCCGACGATGCGCGGGTCGATCGGATCCCCGGTGCAGGGACTTCGCGCTGGAGGGCGGACAGCCTGGCCGTCCCGCTCTCCGGCCAGGTCGAGGCTGGCCGAGCTCGCGCCCTGTTGAGGCGCGTGCTCGGCGGTCCCCTGCACTTCGATGAAGGCGCCGCTTCCGGTGGCGACGACGTTCATGTCGGTCTGGGCGCGCGAGTCTTCCTCGTAGGGAAGATCGAGCACGGGGGTGCCGTCGACGATCCCCACGGAGACGGCGCTGACGTGTCGCCGAGCACCGGCCTGGTCGCGTCGGGCGACGATCCTCCGACCGCCCAGTCCACGCGTCGGCGAGGGCGACAGAAAGGCGCCGGTGACCGAGGCCGTGCGAGTGCCGCCGTCGGCCTGGAGGACGTCGCAGTCGAGGCTGGATCGTGTTCTCCCCAGCGCCCTCATGTCGACGACCGCGCGAAGGGACCGGCCGATGAGCCGGGAGATCTCGTGGGTGCGCCCGCCGATCCGGCCTTTGACCGATTCGCGCTGGGAGCGTTCGCCCGTGGCGCGTGGGAGCATCGAGTACTCGGCCGTCACCCATCCCAGGCCGGAGTCGCGCCGCCAGCGCAGCACCCCTTCGGTCGAGGAGGCGACGCACAGGACGGTCGTCCACGCCGAAAGGAGACGAGGACGCTGCCCTCGCCCGTCTCGAGCCACCGGCGGTGAGTGGATACGGGCCGCATGGAGTCGGCGGCGCCCGTCAGCGCGAGTCCACGTGTTCATGGCTACGAGACTACCAAGGCGGGGCGCTAGACGCGGTAGGCCTCCCCCGGCTTGACGCAGCGGACGGGGCCGTCGAGCGCGCTTCGGCGGCGCGTCGGACCGTCTCGAGGTCCGTCCACGGCTGGAGGTGGGTCAGCAGCGGTCGCCCGACGCCCGCCCGGCTCGCCGGTTCCCCGGCGCGCAGGCCGACCATGTGGACGCCGCGGACGGTGTCGCGTCCGTCTTCGAGGCGCACTCCGGACGGGAGGAGGTCGACTCCGCGGGCCATCTCGACCTCGGTGTCGCACAGGTCAGTGTCGCCCGTATAGGCGAAGGCGGCTTCGGCCCTCGGGTCCGGACTCGAGAGGCCCCATGATGCGCAGCCCACGGCCGGAACCGTGTGCTCGGCTTCCGAAGGCCTCGACGAGCATCGGGCCGACCTCGAGCGACGTCGCCCGGGCCAGATCGTGTGGAAGTCGAACTCGCCCGCGTAGGTCTCCTCCTGCGGGTCGCCCTATCTGGCGGGTCCGGGCCAGGCCGTCCTGGGGCGAGTGAGACGGGGATGCGGCCGAGGGGCCGCCGGGGATCCAGCGCCGGTACACCGCATTCCGACGATGTCCGTGCAGTGGTCGGCGTGTAGGTGGGACAGGGCGATGGCGTCCAGGTCCGCCGGGTCGAGGTGGTTCAGGAGCCGGCCCATGGCTCCCGGGCCGAGGTCGAGCACGGAGGTGCGTCCAGGGCCCTGCCGGCCTCGTCCGTCGAATCCGCCTGGACGAGGTAGCACGGAGCGACTGACGCCGGTCCGGACATCGGGCGAGCAGCCGACGATGGTTATCCTCACCGCTCATCTCCCGCGTCGAGGGACGGAGCCGGGCTGTCGGTGCGATCCGGGTCACTGCAGATCGGGTCACTGCGGCTAATCTCCCGCGTCGAGGTGGACGGAGCCGACCTCGGGCCCCAGGAAGCGGCGCGCAGGCGCTCGCCGAAGGAGGCCGGGTCGCCGGTGGTCAGGAAGCGGTGGCCGGCCCGGCCGCCGGGGGCGCGAAGGCCTCGCCCACGGCGAGCCGGCGGTAGACGTCCCGGGCCGTCTCGTCCGCCCGGAGGAGACGGGTGACGCTCTGCCCCATCGTGTAGGAGATCGCCCCGGCCAGGAGGGGGTAGTGGGTGCACCCGAGGACGAGGTGTCGAGCCCTTTCTCGCGGACGGGGCCGCAGGTGGCGCTCGGCGACCTCCTGGACCTGCGGGCCGGCCGTGATCCCCTCTCGACCAGTTCGACGAAGGCCGGGCAGGCCGCCGTCGTCAGGCTCAGGTGAGGGCGGCGGCGAAGGGCGTCGTCAGGCCCCGATCCGATCGTCGCCTCCCGTGCCGATGACGCCGATCCTGCCGTTGCGGGTGGCGGCGACCGCAGCGAGCGCACCGCGCGAGCTGGATGACTTCGACGACGGGGATCCCGTGGCCGACCTGGTAGCGTTCGCGCGCGTCGTGGAGCACGGCGGCCGACGCGGAGTTGCGAGCGATGACCAGCATCTTCGTCGGACCGCACGAGGCGGTCCATGATGTCAGGGCCAGTTCGCGGACGCGCGCGATGGGCTAAGGGCCGTACAGGGGTGTTCGCGGAGTCGCCTATGTAGAGGACCGACTCATCCGGCAACTGGTCGATGATGGCGCGGGCCTCGGTCAGGCCGCCCACCCCGGAGTCGAATACGCCGATCGGCCGAGAATCCATAGAGCGAGCTTAACCGCGCAGCTGCTTGTTCCTCACCGCAGCAAGCAGTGACTCTTGCCACCACGTGAGCATCGAGTACAGGACCGCCAGAAGATCCTCCGTGTTGTCGATCTCCCGGCCCTCTCCGCCGTCCGAGATGCCCGTGAGGGCCTGGGCCCGCCTGTAGACGTCCTCGTCGACTCTCCGTCGGTGATCTCCAGCCTCGCCGAGCAGACGAGCCTGATCGAGTTGACGGCGCTTATCCAGGCAGGGCATGTCCTCGTTGACCGACCAGACGCATGATCGGTGGAGGCCGTCACCGAGCCGGTAGAAGACGAGGAGCTGCTCGGACTTGACGGAGCCAGGGGTCCTGGGTCATCCCGCGCGGCGTGCCGCGCCCTATTCGGGGTCCTCGGACATGTCGGGCAGGAGCCGGTGGAAGGCCTCGTCCATGGGGCGGCCGAACTCGTCGGCGGCCTGCCCGCCCTCGCCGTCGACCCCCGCGAACTCGGCTTCGTAGGCGGCCAGGGGGTCGGATTCGTCCGGTTCGCGCCGAGTGTCCTGGAGCATGCGGTCGAGAGGGGCGGCCGAGCATGAAGGCGACGTCCGAGGCGAGCCCGGCGAAGAACTTGCGCTCCGTGGAATCCGCTTTGGCGAGGTATCCTCCGCGCCACGACGCAAACTCTCCATTACGTGGCTTCCTCGATCGTCGCCCACAGGCCGAAGCCGTGCATGGCCTGCACGTCGGCCTCCATCTGCTCCCGCTGGCCCTTGGAGACGACTGCCCGGCCGTTGTTGTGCACGTCGAGCATGAGGCGGTGGGCCCGGCGCTGCGGCAGGCGGAAGTAGGCCATGAAGACCCATTCGACGTACGACATGAGATTCACCGGGTCGTTGTGGACGACCGTCTGCCAACCGCTCGCGCGCAGCGTCCGGCCGACAGGGCGCCGACGAAGGCGGAGTTGGGAGCTCACCTCACATCTTACCGACTGGTCGCCGCCGTCCGTCCAGCCCGTTTCGCCGCTCGCGGTATCGTTGGTGCATGTCAGCGGCACTACTCACGGACATGTACGAGGCTAACGATGGTCGACTCGGCGATCGCATCGGGCACGGCGGGCCGGCGCAGCGTCTTCGAGGTCTTCGCCCGGCGCCTGCCCGGGGAGAGGAGGTACGGCGTCGTCGCCGGAACCGGCCGCGTGGTCGAGGCCATCCGGGACTTCCGCTTCGGCGGAGGAGATCGCCTACCTCGAATCCGCAGGAATCGTCTCCGAGCGGACGCTGGAGTGGATGGAGGGCTACCGTTTCACCGGCGACGTCTACGGGTACGCCGAGGGCGAATGCTACTTCCCGCATTCGCCGGTCCTCACCGTCCTGGGGACCTTCGCCGAGGCCTGCGTCCTGGAGACGGTCATCCTCTCGATCCTCAACCACGACTCGGCGGTGGCCACGGCCGCCTCGCGGATGACCGCAGCCGCCCACGGCCGCCCCTGCGTCGAATTCGGGGCCCGCCGCACCCACGAGGTCGCGGCCGTCCACAGCGCGCGCGCCGCGGTGATCGCGGGCTTCGAGGCGACGTCGGACCTGGAGGCGGGCCGCCGGTACGGCCTGCGGATCACCGGGACGTCCGCACTCCTTCACCCTCGTCCACGACGGCGAGGAGAGGGCCTTCGCCGCCCAGATCGCGACCATGGGCGGGGACCACCCTGCTGGTGGACACCTACGACATCCCCCGCGGTGTCGAACGGGCGGTGGCCGCCGCGCGCCAGCCGGCAGAGCTCAGGGCCGTCCGCCTGGACTCCGGCGATCTCATCGCCCAGGCCTTCACCGTCCGCCGGCAACTGGACGACCTGGGGGCCACATCCACCAAGATCACGGTGACGAGCGACCTCGACGAGTACGCGATCGCCGCCCTCGGCGCTGCCCCGGTCGACGCCTACGGCGTGGGCACCCAGCTCGTGACGGGTTCGGGCCACCCACCGCGGAGATGGTCTACAAGCTCGTCCAGCGCGAAGGCGCCGACGGCCGGATGCACAAGTGGCCAAGGCCTCCCAGAACAAGAAAGAGCGCCGGCGGGCTGAAGGTCGCCGGGCGCGTGCGGACGAAAGCGCGGGCACTCCGCGCAGGAGCTCGTCGTCTCCGCCGGAAGCTGGCAGGAGGGCCTCGACTACCTCGAACGGGCGGGCGCACGGCCCCTTCAGGTCAAGCTCATCGACGGCGGCCAGGTGGACGGGCCTTACATCGGCGAGCGGGCGATCGCCGCCGCCGCGGAGTGCCATGCCCGCTCCCGCGCCGAGCTGCCCCTACGACGGCTGGCGCCTCTCGCGGCGAGCCCGCGGTGCCCACCAAGACGGTCGATATCTTCGAGGGAGACGACTGACGCCTCGCTTCTCGAAAAGCGCGCTCCGCTTACTGAGAAAAAGCGCCTTCCGGCGAAAGATAGTCCACGTTAGGTGAATGAAAGCCAGCCAGATTCCGTGTGTCCTTCAGGGACAAACACCGGCCCCTCTCACGCATCACAGGCTTCGGCCGCCGGTGCCGATCGCGGTTTTTCGTCATCCCGACGAGACCGGCGCTTCACGTCACCTGACAGAACCATCGGCGCACCTGCCCGGATCCTCGATCTCGGTCTGCTCGACGGAGGCCCTCGCTGCACCTCCGACCCGCTGCAGAGTCGGCGAGCTCGGCGTGGACGAAGGCGGTAGAGCTGGCCGGACTTCTGCGCCCACGCCGAAAACCGCGCAGCGACGACTCAGCCTTGCAGCGCACTCGCGCCGCCGCCCTGGCGTCCGAGGCCGGCGCAGTGCGCGCGCTGCGCCCGCTTCCTCTCGGACTGCTCTTGCCTGGTGCCGGCGCAGTAGCGAGGTCCACCTGCTCCGGTTCGAGCAGGCCCGGGATCCCAGGCCGGTCAGCCTCCTCGTCGGAGCCGACTTCGGCGCCGAGCGAATTCCGCCTCCGTCGAAGAGCGCCCGATCGAAAGGGCCGCATCGGGATCCGAGGGCCTCGAAGCCGGGGGAAGGCGAGCGCCGGGTCGCTGCAGCCTGCTCCTGCCTCGCTGGCCCGTTCGATCAGATCGTCGCGAAGGCCGTCCTCTGCCGCACCGGGCCGGTCGATGGCGTGGTCGCCCGAGACCTCCATTCCGGCGGCGAGTTCGAGGATCTGGGGACGGACAACCTTGGGAACACCGTCGCGGGTCTCGCCGCGCCTGCGCGCCGGACGAAGCGCCCGATCGCCTGGGCGAAGAACAGTGGGTCGAAGCTTTTCGACGTCGCGTGAGACGCCGACTTTGACTGAGCCGGGGCACGTCCACGCCCTCGCGGAGACCATGCGCACGCGACCATCCAGCGGTCGTCGCCGGCCGAGACTCAGCGATCCTCTCCGGGCGCGCGGTCGTCGAGGTTAACGACGACCGGGTCCGGCCGGTGATCGCCGCGAGCCGGCGGGCGTGAGGCGGGCGGCCTTCGGTCCGTGGCGATGACGAGGCCTCCGGCGTCGGGAACCGTCCGGCGGACTTTGGCGGTCAGAGCGTTCGTCGGCCGCGGCGAGTTACGGCCGGTATCCACTCGCCACTCCGGGTTGAGGGCCGTGCGCACGCCTGGCCCGTCAGCGTCCTTGGTCGGCTCGCCGAGGGTCGCCCTCGACGGCGTCGTCCCGCCGCCCGGTCTCGCCACCGCATCCGGCCCGAGCAGCTGAGGAACATCACCGGCCTGACGACGCCGTCGCGCAGGGCGCGGGTGTATCCGCACGTGTAGTCGGCGCGCGAACGGCGCGCTCGCCGTCGTCGACACCAGTCGACGAAGGCGATCCGGGAGGTGTCGGGCGGAGGAGCGTTCCGGTCAGCGCCAGCCACCTGGCCGCCGGTTTCGAAGGTCCGGATGCCGTCTCAGGAGAGGGCGCGTCTCCCCGTGGTGGATCTCGTCGGGGATCACGCAGCGTGTCGCGCCGGCGCGTGCGGTCGCGGTGGAGCAGGTTGGCCGCGACCTGGGCGTAGGTAACGCACACTCCGTCGAAGAAGCTGCCTGCCTCGCCCTTGGGCGTTCGTGAAGTCCGTCGAGCTTGAGCCCGGCCGCGACGGCCGACTCCGGACCACTGGACCTTTCAGGTGCTCGGTGGGGCAGACGGCCGCGACCCGTGCACCGCCCCGCGCGAGATGAGTCTCGGTGGCCACGCGGAGGCGAGGCACGCCCTGCCCGCCCCGGGGGTCGCGTGACGGCGAGGGAAGTCGCGGGGTCCGCCGCCAGGTAGCCGGAGGCCTCAGCCTGCCGGGCCCTCAGCGAGGACGCCGTTCACGCCGCCCGCCGCGGGAGGAGTGCGCGAGAGCGCCTCGGCTGCGTGGACCGGGGCCGATCGCGTGGCAGAGTGGCCGGTGCGGGGGCTCGCACTGCTCCCGCGCGTCCGGCCCGAACGGCCAGCCCGACCCCTGGGAGCCGAGCCGATCCCCGATGGCCTTGCGCGCACACGGGAAGCGGTCAGGATGCGGGACGGCATTGAACCTTGCCGCACAGGGCGACGACCGGCCACGCTGAGTAAACCGCCGACTCGGTGTGTGATCTTGTCGCGCGGACGTAGTAGGCGTATCGCCCGTCGCGCGGATCCGCTGCGCGGACGCGCCTCAGCACGTCGAGGCCGGGGGCGCTCCTCGGCTTTCGGGACCCGTCGGGGCCTTGAGGAGGCTGCTGAGTGCGGTGTGCTCATGGGCTGCAGTCTCGGAGCCGCGCACGCGACCAGGAGGCTGGCAGCGCGTACCCCACACCCGCGCCGAGGCGCGCGCCTTTGAGTGCGCGAGCGAGCCGGGCCAGCGATCGGCGTCGGAGCCGAGCGCGGATCGCGCACAAGTCGTTGCAGGACGTCGGTCGGAGACGGCTTGAGGCGGAGCCTGCAGTGAGCTTGCGACGACGCATCCGGCGGGGATGTGGGATCTCGCTCAATGCGGGTTGCGGTGCGCGAGCGGCGCGCGCTCAGTCCGCTCGGACTTTAGCCGCGAGCCCCGTGATCTCGACGGCCTCGCCCTTGCCGAGTGAGTCGACGGAGACTTCCCTGGAGAGCCGCAAGGGCTTTGTCGGCGTCGGTCTGGAACAGACCGGCCTTTTCAGCGACACGTGACGTGGGCTCGTACGGTTAACGGACATTCCGCATACCTTTTCGTTTCGATTGAGGACCCGGTGCGGGCCGCCACCCAGCAATCTAGCGGATTTCCGCCAGAGCTCGGCAATATTTCGAAGGGAGAACGACGAATTTCATGTGATTTATCGCACCGCGATCCCCTAGGTCCCCCTGTAGCATGAGGACTGAACCTTTCACGGACGACGGATGCCGCCGCCGGACCTCTCGCCGCGATTTGGCCCGCGCGGACCCGACGGCGCGCTGCCCAAACGCGGGAGCCGGCAGACCGGCCGCGATCCGGAACGAAGCCAGTAAGATTGTCCGAGCACTCCCGGCAGGCGACGCCCGTATTGGGCCCGGTCGCGCCCGGACACCCAGAAGACCAGGGGAACATGAAGAGAGATCGCCGACTTCGTCAAACAGCACAGACGCGCCGCAGCGTGGATCTTCTACATCCTCATGGCGGTCGGGTGTTCAGCCGTCGCCCGCAACGAGCTTCAAGAACGTCTCCGGCCCCCAGATGCGCGAGCTCCTGGCCGCCACCGAGCCGCGCAAGCCGTTCGGCATAAGCGCTCCTGGGTGCTGGCTTTCACGGCAGCACGGCGTGGCGACATCTTCGCCTCGAGACACTTCGCTGCTGACTCTCCTCCCCGCGCCGACGGCGTGAAGATCGAGGTGGATCGCCCAGGCCTTCAACAACTTCGCGGGCCTGCTCTGACAGGCGGGAATCGGGCCGCCAGTACTACACGAAGGCCGCGGACAAGAGCACTTCGCTCGAAGATCACCACTCGCGGTGTGGGCGTCAACCTCATCGGCCTGTCTCGTCATGCTGCTCGCCACCACCTCCCTTCGCCCTGCGGTACGACAGGGACCTGTGGATCGTCTGGCCGCGAGCCTCTACGTCCCCCTGTACTTCTTCTTGGCGGCAGCACAAATGCATGAATCGACCCGACGCGCTCGCCCTTCGCCCTGCAGCTACCGGCAGAAGCTCGAGATGACGGCGGCCTCGCTCCTCGACCGCGCTCGTGGCCGGCGTCTACTTCGATCTCTGCGTCAGACTCTTCATCCTGGAGGCCAACCTGTGGATGTCGCTCTTCGTCTACTCGACTGCGACCCTCGTCGGCACGTCCGTTCATCCCCGGCGGCCTGGGCACCTTCGACCTGATCGTGCATCGCGCGTTCAGCGCCGCATGGACTACGAGACCACCCGCCTCTTCCTGTCGATCGTCGTCTCACCGCGTGAGCTAATACATCATTCCGTGGCTCCATCGCCACGCTCTACGCCGTCGGCGACTGCCCGCCCCAAAGTTCAGCTGAGCGACAGGCGGCAAGCGCGAACATTCTCCATCTCGATCCTGTGTGGATCAGCACGCCTCGTCCTCGCGTGACCCTGATCCTCTCGGCGATCACGCCGGCCATCTACGAGTCGGGATCGAGATGCGCGAGTTCACCCGCGCGGGCGCGCCTGGCCCAGCATCACCTCCTGCTCATCGATCATGCTCGTCGTCCTCCGCCCGCGGCATCCGGGCGCGGGTCGCCCGCATCTACAGGATCGCCCTCAGGCTGCTCGTCGTCGCGCTGCGGGCCTCGCCCTGACGGGTTCGACTTCGAGGAGGCCATCCTCCTCCTCGTCGCCGCCCGGCTCCTCTTCCTGGCCCGCGACTCCTTCAGCCGGCAGCCGCTCAGGCCGACGTGGAGGGCTCGACCGCGGCGTCCTTCATAGCCGTCGCTCTGGTATTCCACGGATCTTCCTGCGGCGCCTGTGCCACGACGAGAGAAGATCCCCACCCCTCACCGCGGCGAGCCTCCGCGGCACTTTTCTGCCTTCTACGGCGCCATCGTGATACTTCATCTCCCTCGGCCTCTCTCTCTTCGCGGGGCGGACGATGGACTTCAGGCCGTCAGGCCCGGCGGGACGTGGCGCGCTTCGAAGCCTTCCCGGCCGAACACGGCGGGAACTGAATACTCCCACCCCTTCTTCCTGGGGACAAGCAGCACGTCTTCTACTCACGGACGGCAGCGTGGCGCTGCTGTACCGCCCGCACAGGAACAACCTCGTCATCCTGGGCGATCCGATAGGCGAGAGTCGGCAGTTCGAAGAGCGCCATCCGGCGGGGCATCCGCGCACGATGGCCGCCTCTACCGGACGAACGCGTCGCCATCTACGAGATCTCGGCCAAATACCACGGCGACGTGCGCCGACCAGGGTTCACCTTCGACAAGATCGGCGAGGACGCGATCGCCGCGCCCGCCAGCTACTCCAGCGGGGAGACTTAAAGGGAAGATCTTCCGGCGCATGCGCCGCCGGATGGGCGGAGAGCACCCACTTCGAGATGGTCCGCGCCTGCCCTTCACGGAGTAGTTCCTCGCCGAGATCCGCCGCGACGCAATGGCCGACGCGTGGATCGGCGACCGGGAGGAGATGGGCTTCTCCTCCAGGCGCTTCGGACCCGAATACCTCAGCGCGTCGCGGTGGTGCGCAACGACGCAGCGGGTCGAGGGCTTCGCCTCGATCTCATGCCCGCCAGCCCGAACGTGGCGTCGGTCGACCTCATGCGCATCTGCGCCCGACTGCGCCCGGCAGGACGATGGACAAGGATCTTCGTCTCGCTCATCGAGTGGGCGAGAGGAGCAACGGCTACGAGGTTCTACAACCTCGGGACGCCCTCTCCAGCACCGGGAACAAGAAGTACCCAACAGCAAAGCAGAAGATCGTCCGCTACATCTACGACTTCGGCAACCGGGCGGCCTACAACTTCAAGGGCCTGCGCTCCATGACAGGAGAAGTTTCCGCGAGTGGACCACAGCCGGTATCTCGTCTACGCAGCGGGCGCGTCCTCGTCTCGACCCTGCTGTCCGTCCTGGAGAGTCATCCACCGCCCGCCAAGTCGGAGGCGATCGGCGCAAGCCATGGTCCCGTCCGATACACACGTCACGCAGGCGAACCTCCTCACAGCTCCGGCTCGGGCGCCCGCAATGCCACACATGAACCCACAAGAGGCGACTTCGATAGTTGCGCACCTCCGGCCGCGCCGCGCACCAAGACGGCAAGCGCCAGCTGAGGGCGACGCTGATCGACGCGGAAGCGCGGCAGGCCAGATGGTCGCGCCGTCCACCCTGACAATAAACTACCAATTTTGACCAACAAACTGCATCGTAAATCATTCATACTTGATGAAAAATACACCAGATAGATGAGTGCATTTAAATTTTATAATTATATATAATTTTCGGTCGCAAAAATACATTAACGTATACACATATTCTTCTCCCACAGTTTCGCGAGTAAGGTAACTGTCAGAAGTGCTGCAGATTTGATAGTCTCAGTAAGCTTTCAATATATCAAACATATTTGACTGCCGACTTCGTTTGCGGGAGAATAGCCTTGAGCAAGCATCGAAAAATTATGTACTCTGCCTCCGGAGCATCGACCGCAGTATGCTTAGCCGCTCACTGTGCGCAGTTGCTCTGCGCTTGTTATCGTTGAAATCTCTCTGGCTCCTATCGCCACCGCCGGAGTAGTCGACAGTGTGGGATCGCTCGCTTATCTCGCTGTTATGCTTTTCGCGGCGTTCGAGCCGATCGAATCGAGTCGCCGCAGACTGCATGCGCGCAGCACTTTCTGGTGCCGTCTTGTGGTTAGCTTTCCGGATTACTTGACCTCTCAACCTTCTAAAGTTTCGGGCAGATTCTTGTTATCATCGTCGCCGTAAAGTTCTCGACGGTCTTTCGGAATGGCTAGACCAATGCGGCGTTACGTTCGATCATACCACGACTGACAAAAGAAATTTCGCACAAGGCCACTGCCATACCAAATCGAGGACGAAACGCCGTCATCGAGATCTGCGGGCGGGCCTATCGGCGGATCTCTATGCGCTTACCGCGCACGGCTGTATTACTTTTCTGCCAGCTCTTTTATCGGCTTCATGGTCATCTCTAGCAAGATTAATCAGCACGATTTAAAAATCTCAAACAGCTGGAGATGAGAATTCAATGCATCTATTTCCCCATTAGCGATTCTAACTGTTCAAAAAGACGCCACAGTGGCCATGCGTCGTGTTTTTCACGAGATATCCATGACGCTCACTTTCGTCTGGGGCGAACCCGTTCTTCGGAATTTTGCTTTTATCGCCGTACTATGGTCCTCAACACTCAGTTTTGCATTCACAAACAACACGGCGCGGTATCACCACCACAGGGCTATACTGCTTTCCAAATCTCCATTTAGAATCAGCGAGTTCAGTATCCATGATCATCGCATCAATTTCGCTGAAAATTCCTCAACGCTTTCGCCCGGAAAACTTCTTTAATGACATTATTACATATTTATTATCGCTTTCCCGCCATCCACAGCCATACCTACCAAACACTTATATGGAGTTGATTTTTCTATGGCTGGCGTTTTCACTATTTCTATAATGCAAGGGTATCTTTCCATGCTGTCCATCTCGGGCACGCCACCCCCGGAGTCATCGAACTCTCATCATCGCTTTCGTTCCCGCCATTGGTGAGCACTCTATCGCCGCTCATTTTCCACCTTCTTTCGTTTTAGTTCCATTGTCGCCGCTATAGCAGTTATCGGTCTGCTTTTCAAACCGAGGACCGCGGGAAATCTGGGCAGACCTTCTGAATGGCACACTACTTTGTCGAATCTCCTAATTGAATTTGGACAACGTCGCTGAAGGATAAAAGCTACGATACATCCGGCGAATTGACAGATAATCAAAATAGATTATTAGATACAATCAGTCTAAAACCACTCACCATATTGGTATGCTAATTTAGCGACAGCAGTATTGCCACCCTCTAGGTAATACTTACTGTCGTTTCTCATAAGAATGTAGAATCGATATTAGACTAGTATATAAAGAGCATAAAGCCTCACGATTATAGAAATGCAACAATACACATTAGTGTTCGCAGCCGACTTGGACAACGAGTATTCAGTGGAGATAGCGGGAATCGAACCCGCGTCCGACGATGCTTGCCGCACGCCATTCTCCAGCGCAGTTCGCAGTGCGTTGTTTTCGGTCTCTAGCGCTCACGCGAACGAGTCGCTGACGGACCTAGCGGCGTAAGAGTTCCGAGCGGGCCCGCTGCGCGCCCGCCCGGCGGTGGCTGCAAAGGCGACGCCAGGTTTCAGAGGAAAGCACCCTAGGCTGACGGATTCCGCAAGCTCGCTCAGGCGGCGAGGGCGAAAACGCGTGCTTGTTCTGGCACGCTATTGGTTTCGCAGAGAATCTCGTTAACGGATGACTCTGCATCCTCGACCCGCTTCCCTTCGGCGCGCATTCGCCGTCAGAAACCGATCATCCCAGTATTCACTTCGCGATCCATCCGGCACACGAGGTGCCCGATCAGGCTACCGCACGGAGAGGGAAAGCCAAGAGCACGAGCGGGAAGCGGTTCGCCGTCGGCCGAGCGAGTCGAGGCCTCAGCTGCGGCAGGGCGCTGACCGCCCGGCAGGCATCGAGCCGCGGGCGGTCAGCGAGAAATGACGGCGCCGCCGCCATGGCGCGCTGGGCTTTCGCGGTCGGCTCGCGGCGTCGGATCGCGCGCTTGTCCCACTCCTGCTTGCCTTGCGCGAGGAGCTGGTCTCACGACTTTGGCCCGGCCGCGGGATGAGTACGAAGCTCGGAGCGCCACCGCGTGGCCGCTGGCCTGCACCCTCTGGGAGAGCTTGCGGATCTCCTCCATGCGAGGAGCAGCTTGCGCTTGCGGAGAGCGCGTGGTTGGTCCACGTCCCCATGGCGTGAGACGGGGATGTTCCATGCCGTGGATCCATGCCTCGCCGTAGCGGTCCAGCCTCCGCAGAGCGTCGCGACGAGGCCCTCCCCATGCGCAGAGCCTCGACCCTCCCGTGCCGGTCAGGACAGTCCGGCCACCGTCGAAGCGGCGTCGATGGAAGAAGTCGTACCGGGCCCTCTGTTGCGGGCGATCACCCGCTTGGCGTCGTAGCCGCCTCGCCTTCTCGGCAGCGCGGTGGCTTCCGGTCCTGGGCCTTTTGCCATGCGCGGCCTCCTTCGTCCTCGAGAGCGGAGCGTCCATCTTCCAGCCTCAGCCGCGGAGGCCACGTTGGCCTGCTGCCTCCCAGGCGGATTTACGGGCCCCGGTGGCGGAGCGGCCTCAGCGCGGTCCCAAAACGGCTCCCTGGGTCTGGGGCGAGCGGTCAGGCCGCCCGGCGCTGAATGCCTGCAAGGGGAAGCGTGAGGGCCCTCGCCCTCGAGGCGGGCGCGGCCGCTCCGGGCGAGGGGCGTCAGAATCCAGAGCGACATGTTGATGACCTGCCCGTCGCGCCCGACCTCCCATGCGTGGACGTCGCGTCCGTGACCCTGGCCGGTCGCGGCGGCCCTTACCCGATCACCTGCCCTGCGTGACCGACTGCCCGCCGGACGTTGAACGCGGACACGTGGTTCGTCACGGCGACAGGAGTGCCCGTTGGCGCTGCCGAGGTTGATGAACACCTGGTTGCCGTGGGTCGAGTGCCGCACGGCCTGACGCGCTGGCCACGACCCTGTTCCCTGGCGCGACCTGGAGCCTGCCCGCACGGCGAGCGCAGGTCGGCGCGTTGTGCGTCCAGCGGCCGCCGAAGGGGTGATCGCGCGCATGCCGAAGCTGAGGTGACGTAGAGGCCGCGCGGGATCACGATGAGGAAGCCTGCCGCAAGGCTCGCTGCCTCCCGCCGGAGTTTTCCTCGGGCCCGGAACCGCCGCGCCGCCCGCGCGCGAGTTCGAGCCTCCGCCGGAGTTGCCGCCGACGCCGCCCGTTCTTCCCTGGCGGCTCTCGCCTGACGCCTGGGCTCTGCCGTTCTCCGCGTCGATCTCGGGCGATCTGGGCGGCGGTAATCTGGTCAAAGCGGGCAGGTTGACGTTGGCCAGGGAGGCCTGGAAGCTCTGCTTCTGGGTGCCGAGCCTTGCTGGCTCTGGGTCGAGAGTAGGGAGGATTGGAGCGACGCCAGGTTGTTGGCCTGAGCCTGCGCCGCCGATTCCTTCTGGGTCTTGGCGGAGACGAGGTTGTCCGCCTCTTTTCCTTGGAGCCCGCTGGCCGATCTTGGCTTCGACGAGCGCCTCTGGCGGGCCTGTGGCGGTTCTGAGCCGAGGCCGTAGCCTGTTCGGCCTTCAAACGGCGCCGTCGACCGCGTGCGCTCGGCCGTCCTGGAGGCGGAGATCGCGTCGAGGAACTCCTTGACGTCTTCGACCCGACGAGCATGTCCCAACGCGTCGCGGCACGGACTTTCGCCGCGGTAGCGGGCACGCGCCACAGCACGTGTCCTTGCGCGTGGACTCGACGCCCTCCTGGCTCGCCGAGCGCCTGCTTGATCGTCTTCAGCTGGGCGGCCTGGTGCAGGCTGCGCGGAGACGGCCTCCCTGCTGCCTGGTGGCCGCGGGCGGCTCCGCCTGGGCGGTGGCGAGTTCGGCCTGGGCGACGGGGATCTGGGCCTGGCTTCAGCTTGAGGTAGACGGCCTGGATTCGTCCCGATCGCCCTCCAGCGAGGACCTTGCACGACCCGATCTGGGCACTCCTGCTGCTCTCTCTGTTCACCAGATCGTCGCGGTCGTCCGCGGCTGACGCGAAAGACCGCTCCCCGCGGCCAGACCCCATCGCGCCCAGCGCGGACAGCCAGCGCTTCGACTTTCGCCATGACAGCCTCCATGTCAGAGTCAAACCTGCGCAGCGGCGAGCGTTATCCACGATGCGAGCGCCGCCACGATGAGCCCCGCCGACGGGCATGGGCGCGACGACGACGTCGTGGTGCCGACGGTCTTGAGCCGAGACGACGGCCGACGTCAGCGTCCTTGATGAAGTACTCCTGACCGCCACCCACAGCCCGCCGACGGCGAGCACCGAGCCCAGCAGCGCCGAGACGACGCCTTTCGAGGATGAACGGCAGTCTCGATGAATAGTTCGAAGCACGTACCGCATGATCTCCGTTTCGTCCCTTCGCGACGCGGCGGATCAGCCGTATCGTCGTCAGGATGAGCAGCAGGGGCGGTGAGCTAACGCGGATCGCCGCGAGCACGACGGAGACCTTCATGAACTTGTTGAGGATGCTGAGCAGGGGACTCGGGTTCCTCGCTCTGGTCGTTGACGACCTCACGCCTGCGCCCGCTGAGGGTCTCGGTGACGACTTTGTGAGTCAGCCGGGTCCTTCAGCTTGATCCGAAGGAGACCCGCATGTCGGCCTCGGTGACGGTGTCCCGTCGCTCGATCCCTCATGTCTGGCCTTCTTGTAGTTGGCCAGGGCCCGCCTTGGACCTCGAAGGTGCGCAGGTGTCGAATGCGTATTTGGAGACCTCGCCCGACATGAGCTCCTCGTCCATCGCGCGTCGATCTGCTGCTGCGTGGCCTCGCGCCGTCGGCGCAGCGTTCGGCGTTCACGCTCCAGCACATGTAACACGGCGATCTCGGGCTTGTGCCAGCCACCGGTCGCGGATCTGGCCGACCTGTCGGTGTGCGAAAGCCGTGCCGATGCAGATGAGGGACACGAAGGTCACGAGGACCGACAGGGCTACGGCGCGGCGGGACCACAGCTTGAGGGTCTGGGTGCTGACGAATCGAGTCTCACCTGGGCCTCCCTCGTAGACGCCATCGGTCGTACAGACCCGTCCGTCGCCGAGCTCGATCACTCGCTTGCGCAGTTGGTTGACGATGCTGGTCGGGTGGCCAAGACCACCGTCGTGCCTGTCTTGTTGATCTGGTCGAGGAGCGATGGACAGGCTCAACTGCGTCGAAGCTGCCGGTACTCGTCGGCCAGCAGGATTCGCCGGTTGGACCATGGCGCGGGCGATGCTGCGCTGCCGCCGCGCCCGCCCGACAGCTCCGACATGTGCCGCCGTCCATGCCGACCAGGCCCACCATCTTTGATGGCCTCGGGGACCTCGGTCGTGATGCGGTGCCTGAGCGCGCCGATCACCCGCAGGGCGAGCTTGACGTCGTCGGCGTTCCGTGCTACCGCCAGCAGCCGGAAATCCTGGAAGACCGTGCCGATCCGACGGCGCAGGAAGGGACGCGGCGCTGGGAGTACGCCGGCCAGGTCCCACGTGCAGAACGTGCACGCGCCCCGACGTGGGGCGCTCCTCGGCGAGGATGAGCGCGACACGGTCGACTTGCCCGGAACCCGACGGACCGACGAGGAAGACGAACTCTCCGCGCTCGACGTCCAGGCTCGCATCGTCGAGGCGCCGCAGGCGCCCTCTGGTAGAGCTTTTGTCACGTGGTCGAATGTGATCGCGAAGAACCGCCGGGTGTCGTGCGCTGGGTCGAGCGACCTTACGCGCATGGACGCGGCGGTTCCGCCGGGCGCGCCGAAAGCTCGCGAAAACTGCATGTGAACCGTGCGTCGGCCCGCGGGAGGAAGAGCCCGCCAGATCCGGCGGGATCGCCCTGAGCCCGCCCCGTCCGGCACGCCCAGCCGAGGCCTGCCCGGAGGCTCCGGCGGGCTCGGGCTCACATCGATCGCGACGCGCCTGCGAGCTCCGACCGCCTCCAGCGCCGCGAGCTCGGCGCAGAGCTCACTCCTGGGATCCGGCCTTCTCGCCGGTGGCGCGCCAGCGATGCCGGCGTCGATGAATCCGTCGATGTCGCCGTCGAAGACCGCGTCGGGATTGCCCGCCTCGTATCCCGTCCGCAGGTCTTTAACCATTTGCAGAGGCTGGAGCACGTAGGGAGCGCATCTGGTCCCCACGAGGCCTTGATGTCGCCGGCGAGCTCCTTCTTCTCCCGGCCTCCTCCTGTTTGAGCAGCAGGGAGGCGGGACTGAGCACTGCACGCCGCTGCCCTGTTCTGGATCTGGGACTCTCGTCCTGTATGGAGACGACGATCCTGGTGGGAACGGGTGATGCGGACTGCGGAGTCCGTGGTGTTGACCGACTGGCCTCCCGGCCCCGACGAGCGGAAGACGTCGACGCGGATGTCGGCCTCGGGGACCTCGATGTGGTCGGTCTGCTCGATGAGGGGGATGACCTGACGGCGGCGAAGGAGGGTTTGGCATCTCCCGTTGTCGAAGGGCTGATGCGCACGAGGCGGTGCGTGCCGGCTTCGACGGAGAGCGTCCCGTAGGCGTAGGGCGCGCTGATCTCGAAGGTCGTCGACTTGATCCCGGCCTCTTCGGCGTAGGAGGTGTCGAGCACCTTCGCGCTGTAGCCGCGGCGTTCGGCCCAGCGCAGGTACATGCGCTGGAGGGTGTGCGCGAAGTCGGCGGCGTCGACGCCGCCGGCTCCCGAGCGTATCGTCACGACGGCGTCGCGCTCGTCGTACTTGCCGGACAGAAGCGTGCGGATCTCGAGCTCGGGGAGAGGCGGCCGCCATTCGCCAGTTCGCCGTCGATGTCCGCGTAGAGTTCCCGGGCGGTCTCGGGGTCCGAGGCGGCCTCTTCGTCGGCCATGTCCTTGAGGGCCCCGAGGTCGTCGATGGCCGTCTCCATCCTCTCCAGCCTGTCGAGCTCGGATTGGGCGTGCGAGAGCTTCGACGTCACGGCCTGGGCCTTCTCCTGGTCGTCCCACAGGTCCGGCGCGGCGGACTGCTCGGTGAGGTCGGAGATGCGCGCGCGAAGCGCCCGGGTCGGTCACGGAGGAGATTTTCTCGAAGGTCTTGCGCAGAGACTGGATCTCCGCCCGATAGTCAGCGGCCACGGGCCGGCTACCGCATGGCTCCGGCCTCGCCCAGTGCTGCGCGAACGGCGCGGCGGCACGCCTTCAGCGCCGCGCTCACCCAGCGCCGAGCGTCGGCTGCAGGTCGGTCCCGCCGCACGGGAAGCCGCCCGGGGCCGCGCCGACGGCGCGCGGCACCCGCCCGAGCGTGAGGCTTCTCCCCGCTTCGTATCCGTCATGGTTTGGAAGGTGAGCAACTCTCTGTATCTTTGCGCACTGGCCATCGCCGCGATCGACGGGCTCGACGCAGTCTGGACGCGCCACGCCCTTCACGGACCTCGGACGACCACGTCGCCGCGTCCTGGACGCCAACCGACGGCACTGCGGTCAAGTGCCCTCAAGAACTCACACGCCTCGACGCTCATCGAGGCCGAGGCCGCGCTCGCCTCTTCTCTCGACGAGCTCCGCCGAGGCAACTCACCCTTCGACATCGTGCCCCTGCAGGCTGCCAACCGCCACCGCCGGGCGCGTCGTTCTCCGAACCTTTCGGGCGGGTCCTGGGCTGGGATGAGATGTCCGCCGCCGACGCGCGGGTCGGACGGGACCCTTGCGGCGATCCACGCGCTGGAGCCCGACGTGATCTGACGCGGGCTTCCAGTCTCACAGCGTCGAAGAGTGGAGGCTCGCGTCTCGGCCGAGCCGCATCGACGTCGATGCCGCGAGCCCTGCCGGCGATTTCCGCCGACGGTGGGACGAGCGCTGGAGACCCCTGGCTCTGGCAGTTCGAGGGGCGTGGTCGTCCACGGGGACGTGGACGCGGAGAACTTCCCGGTCCAGCAACGCATCGCGACCGTCGTGCGCTGGCCAGGGCGAAGGTGATCGATCCGGCGCTCGACCTTCGCCCTTCCTCTCCCCGCGAGAGGGCCTACGCCTCGGCCATCGACTCCTACGAGAACACCCGGGACCTCGAACTCGACGACGCGATGTACACGCATGCTCCTCATGTCGGAGTTGGCCATTCTCGGTGGCTCGCGCACGGCATCCGCACCATTAACCGGACGTCGGATCGGCCCACGGGATGCTGGACGAACTCGCCCGCCAGATCGAGGCCGACCCCGAGTTGAGGGCAGGCCTGGCCCGGAGCGTCACCGACCGAGTTCGTCCATGCGCGGCGATCTGCTGCTCGTCGAGGTCGCCGGCCATCAGGTTCCGCCGTCGCGCAGGGTCAGACGAAGCAGGCGCCGACGGATTGCAGGCGTGCCGTGGGCCTTGGCCCGGGCGATCCGGTAGATGGCCAGCTGGAGCTCGCGAGGCCAGACCGGCGGCGTCCGGGCGCCTTCGTCTTCCAGTCGACTGATCGTCACGTCGGGCGGGTCGGGCTGCGCTCGTGTCGAAGAGCGGCGTCGACCGTGCACCGCACGATCCGTCCGCCGACGACGACGGCCAGGGCCTCCTCGATCGCCAAGGGCGACAGATAGCCGCCCACCTGCTGGGCCTCGAAGACGCCGAGCACCTCCTCTCCTCCTCGCGGGTGACGGCGTCCTGGTCCACGGGCTGCTCGGCGGCGCTCAGGACGGCGATCCACACGTCGAGGGTGTGCCAGACTCGTAGAACTCGAGCTGTCCCAAGTGCGGTTCGGCGTGCGTGCGGCGCTGCGCGGTGGGCCGGCGGGGGATCGCGCCGCTGCTGGGCGAGGAAGCCTTCGGGGTCCTCGGCCATGTGGACGACTCGGTGGCGGTCGTGTAGGGGCCGCCGCCTCGTGTGCTCCGGTGCCCCTCGACCTTCTGGCGATGAGCATCCGCACCGCGTGCGCGCGTCCGCTCGGCTCTCGGCCCGCGTCCCGGCGCGGCCGTCGACCCTCGGCAGGCCGGGCGGCGCTCGGAACGCGAGACGTCCGTCAGCCGCAGGGGCGCCCAGGTGAGTCGGGGACCGCGCCGGGCTGCTCATCCCGGCCCCTCGGTGTCAGCCAGGGAGCGAGGGAGGGTCCGGGCTCAGGGGAGGACCCGCCTCGCAGACCCCGGCGCCACGCGGGGTCAGGCGGGCCGGGGCGGGGATTCCTCCGGCGATCCGGACGCGGCGCCTGCGGCCGGGGACCGCCGCCGTCCGGCGCCGGACGTCCTCCAGGAAGGCGGATCGGGCGACGTCGCGGCCGTCGCGCCGCGAGTACCCGGCGAGCAGCAGTTCCTCGGTCGGCCGGGTGAAGGCCACGTACGCCAGACGCCTGGCCTCCCGGCTCTCGTGCTCGGGCAGATCCTCCGCAGGAAGCGGTGGTAGGCCTGTCCGGCTTCGATCTTGCCCTCGTGGTCGGCCGCACGGAGGCGGGCGGTGGGCGGCATCCTGCGCAGGGGAAGGGGAAGATCCCGCGTCGCTCACCCACGAGCTCAGTCCGGACTCCCGTGGCGCGAACTGGCCTTCGACGAGTTCGGGGACCGCGACGAGGTCGCGCCATTCCAGGCCCTTCGCCGCGTGGACCGTCATGATCTGGACGACGCCCGGATGGACGTCGACGTCGTCCGACCAGGAGCTCGTCGACGCCGGACTCCCCTCCCGCCGTGTTCGTGGCGGTCGACCATGTCGAGCCAGGCGGCGAACTCCGCCAGGCCGCTTCCCGGATGCTGATCCTGGCGGGTCGCGTCCGAGCGCGATGAAGAGTCGATGGAGGTCTTGACCCGCCTGCGGGCCGGCCGAGAGGCGACCTCCAGGCAAGATCGAGACGCGGTGCGCTGCGAGCTCGTCAGCGGCAGGTGCACGCAGGGCGCAGGCGCTCAGGATCGCGGCGACGGCGGCCCGGGCGTTCGCGGGCTGGAACGGTGAGCGGCACCCCTCGGGCAGATCGGCGAGGCTTCGACCAGGCTGGCCTCGCTCCTGGGATCGGCCGGTCCGCTCCGTCTGTTTCCGGGCGAGCTCAACGGACCAGGCGTGGAGGGCGCGCGCAGATCCAGGCGCCGATCCCCAGTCAGCAGGCGCAGGGGCAGGTCGTTGCGGGCGGGGTTGACGGCCACGCCCAGGGGCCACGCGCACCGTGAGGATCTCGGGGCGCATGACCAGTCTCTCCTCCGACGATCTCATGGGACACGCCAACTCGCGCAGGGACTCGGCCATCGGGTCCATGTAGCGTTTCCGGCACAGCAGGCTATCTCGCCTGTCTGCCTTCCGCGGACGCCTCGGATGTCACCTCCCGGATCCTGCGCGCGACGGCCCGGTAGGAGTCGTCGCGCGATTCTGCGCGGACTTTCGGCGACGCGCGCGGTCGGCGGTCCGAGCGGTCAGCCTCTTCACCCGACGCCCTTCGGCTTTCAGGGCCGGACGCCACTGCGTTGGCGGCGTCGAGGATCGCCCAGTCGAGCGGAACGACGTGGACAGGGACAGCGTCGTCCCTCCCAGGCGCGCGCCGAGGCGGCGGGCAGAAGTCGGCCAGGGCGTTGGAGCATGCTGCGCCACCCGTAGATGGCCTGGTTAGGGGTCCCCACCGCACACGGACCGGCCCGGCATCCCTCGGGCGCCAGCGCCGGGTGAGGGAACTCCGCCTGGCCGACGGAGTGTCCCTGGTATTCGTCGAGAGGACGAGCCGGTATCTGGCGGCGATGTCGCGTCCGATGGCGGGGTGGGCCGCACGAGGGGCTGCGGCCGTCGCGACCTGGTCGGCGGATTCGACGATCGCTTCGCTTGCGCTCAAGTAGGCTTCGACGATGGGCAGGCAGGCGATCTGGAGGAGAAGGAGGTGTCCTGATCTTCGACCAGTCGCGTGAGACCTCCGGCATCCCGAGAAACGCCGGCGATCGGCGGCCAGGCGTCGGAATGCGGCCGCCTCCCGGTGGAAGAGTCCCGCGCCCGGTCCACGGTCAGGCCGTTGTCTATCGTCCGGCCGCGAGGCGCGGCTCACTCGACGATGCGGGCGGGACGCCGTTCCGGCGACGTCTGGGTCGACGGAGGAGGCGGCGACGTCGACGATGACCTGCCGCTCCGCCTCGGTGATCAGACGCGCCGAGGATCGCCTCCACGGCATGCCGTGGGCCTGTGCATGTCGGAGGCGAAGGCGTTGTACGTCGAGACGGTGGCCCGTTCCAGGATCGACCGGCGGGCGGCCGTCCTCCGGGGCGGCGCGCCAGGCCCGGCCCGGCGGACGGCGGCCGGGATTCCACCCGCAGGGGCGAGGCTCCCCGGCGGCTTTGCGGGTGAGAGGTGAGTCCGAGGACCTCGTCGGGGCGGACGGCGCCGCGCGCGACGTGGTAGGCGATGCGGTTGGCCATCGTCGCCGTCTTGCCGGATCCCGCGCCGGCGACGACGAGGGATCGCCGGCGCGTCGCTTTCGATGACGAGGCGCTGTTCGCCGGTGGGAGGAAGGCGGGGTTGACCGCGCGCATGATCGCCTCGTGGGAGGTCACGAGAACATCCTCCCTCGTTGCCGGGCCGGGCAGACTTTGGCGAAGCGGCAGGTGCGGCAGTTCTCCTCCGAGGCGACGGCGGCGAACTCCCTCCGCGCAGGAGGCCCGCGGCCGCGTGGATGCGCTGGCGGGCGCACTCACGGCTCTCCGCAGGTCCAAGCGGCCCTGCCTGCGGATCGCCGGTCCGCCGCGCGAGCCCTGCCCAGATAGACGAGGTCGGCTCCGGCCGTCAGAGCCCTCGCCCTCGACCTGTCAGACCGCCCACTGGTAGAGGCTGGGTTGGACGCTGTCCCGAGCGGCCTTGGCCCGACACCGGGTTTCCCGTCTTGTGATCGACGACCTTCCATCCGTCGGGCGTCGGCTCGATCCGGTCGATCTTCCCCTCAGGACGACGCCGCCCCGCAGCGCCTTCACCGGGTTCTCCACGCGAGCGCGCTCGGCGGCGGGCGGTAGTCGGAGGGATGGCGGCGAGTAGCTCGACCATCGCCCGGGCGGCAGGCGGTCGATTCGGCGGTGCCCGGGCTTTCAGGGAGGAAGCGCCAGGCGCGTTCGAAGGCTTCGAGCAGTTCGTCCCTCGTCCCGTCGGGATGCCGCTCGGCGATCGCGTGCACCAGAGTGCCGATCTCGGCCGCCCTGCGATCGTCGGAGGGCTCGCCTCGATCGAGGGAAGGCCCGCAGAGGCAGTCAGGAGAATCTCGACACGAGGCGAACCCTCACGCTCGCGTCGTCGGCGAGGTCCCTCCGCGTCCGTGACGTCCAGGGCGTCAGCCCGGCGGGCAGGGATCGTCGCGAATCCGGCCCGGGCGAGCGACGCCAGGAGTGTCGGCGGCGTCCCTGGTCGCCGCTGAGCGCGTCCCGTCTGAGGGGGAGGCCACGCCGGCGGCGTCGAACCGCGCCGGCAGCGGTCCTGCGGAGCATCGGCGCGCCGCCGTCGCCCTCCCCGGCGGCGCGCCCTGCTGCGTCCGCTCGGCTCCGCGGGTTAGGCCGGTCCGCTCTTCGGAGCCGCCTGCCGACTGCGAAGCGTCCCCGTCCGCCGGACGGCTCGACGAAGCCCATGAGGTCGAAGAAGCGGGAGGCCGACGCCCTCGCCGTCGATTGCATGTCCGGGACGAGCCGCCTGCCGCTGGGTCTCGCGTGGTGGAGCTGGCGCAGCTCGTCGTCGACGACGTCGTCGACGACACTCGCGCCCGCTTCCGCCTCGTCGAGACCTTCGACGTCGCGCCCGCTGACGACCTGGGCGAAGCGGTTCGTGTGGTGAAGGCGTCGCGCAGGCGACTGTTGGGCAGAGTCCGTCCTGGAGCTGCGCGATGACGAGGATGTCCCATTCGCGTCCGATCGAGGCCGCCGGCGTGGGAGTCAGGGTGACGGATTCGACGCTCGAACCCGACGGGCGATGGAGTCCTGCGGCAGAGTCCTGGGACTGGAGCTCGCGAGGAGATCCTCGACGGACACCGCCGCGTCGCGGTCGGCTAGCCGCTGGGCGACGCGGAACAGCTGGACGACGGCGCCGAGGAGGGTCCGCGGCGTCGGCGTCCACGCCTCCCGCGAGCGGCCCGCCTCCATCCTCGGCGACGCCCGCGGCGTCCACGCCGCCCACAGGACCTCTTCCGCCTGGCCTCGCGAGCTCTCGTACGCCCGCCGGATCCGCGCGACGAGGCGTGCCGCCCGGACGAGGGTCGGCGCCAGGGGCCGCCCGCTCGACGGCCTCGGGGCCGTCAGGACGAGGGCGAGGAGCGCCTCCTCGCCGCTCCCTCCTCGGCCAGTTCCCATCCGCAGGGTCCGGCCGAGGCTGGCGCAGGCGCAGCGGGTCGATCGCCACCATCGGCCGGCCAGGACGTCTCGCACGTCCGGCGCTCCGTCGCGGTCCGGGAGGCGAGCCGGACGAGGTCGAGGAGGCGGCGGCGACCGCGGGCTCCCTCGCTGCAGCCTGTCCCGTTCCGATCTGCCCGACAGGGATCGGCGCACGAGGGAACGCCCGGATGCCCGCAGTGGGCTGCTGAGCGGGTCATGACCGCCATGTCGGCGTGGGACGTCCCGCCCGGCAGATGGGCTTCGCTTGCAGGGTGTGGGCGATCCAGGCGTTCTCCTCCCCCCGTTGACAAACGGCGCCCTTAGGGATCCTCCCCGTCGCGGGGCAGGCTCGCTGCGCGATCGCCCCTCCTCCACGCGTATCGCGGCGATCTGTCCGCGGGCCCGCGATCCTCCTGCCCGCCCGGTGGCGCCGCCACAGCGGCACCGGGCGGCATCCGAGAGCCGGGTGACGTCGCCGCCAGGGAAGGGCGAGGCCGACCCTGGACCGAGGCGTCGGGGTCTCCCGTCACGACGATGGAAGCGCCGTCGCAGGCCAGCTCGGCGAAGCAGGGCGACGATAGAACCAGGCGCGTTGTGGACGTCTCGACCAGGACCCAGTCAGCGCGGGGACGGGGAAAGCGCCGGGCCTGCGGCTCCGGGAACGTTGCCGTCCCAGTTGCGCAGCAGCCAGCGTGGCGGCGCCGACCAGGCGGGCGTGGTCAGGCCGGTCCGACTGGGACTTGATCGCGAGCGTCCTGTGCGGCCGTCACCGACTCGTACAGGTCGAGTACGTGCGCACCGGCCACCCACATGGGCTCGCCGAGGCTGCGCGAACCGTTCCAGGCTTGAGGAGCATCCAGGCTCCGAGCGCGGGTGATCAGGCCAGGATCTGGGACCTGAACCTTCGTGGCCCGCAGGTCGTCGGTGACGAACTCGGGGAATTCGACTCCGGGGCGTCCGCGTCCCCAGGATCTCGGCAGAAGGGCGTCCTCCTCGGGGCGGATATGAGCTCGGGGTCACGCCGGCCCACGGCCTGGGCGTACGCCTGGACGATCGAATAGGTGACCCGTCAGCGTGTGACCTTTACGCTCCGGCGCGGCAACCGCAGGGACATCAGTCGTGAAACGCCCCGCCGCGCGGCATCGAACGTTGACGGCGATGCGACCGCCGAGCGCCGCGGCCTCTCCAGGCATTGAGGCCTCCAGGAGCCTGGTCTTGCTGCCGGTGCGGGCGCCCAGCACGCTCGCGGCACGGCAGTGCCTCGTCAAACCGACCGCTGGAATTCGTCCAGGGGAGCTTGGACCCGTTCATATCGTCACCTCCATGCGCCGCGCCCCGGCGGTGCGGCCGGTAGGAAAGCCTGCCGAGGGGCTCCGACGCACGAACGCGCCTTGGCGCCTTCCCGATTTCGGCCGTAGATGAACACCCGGGCGGCGTCGATCCGGCATTCTTCACGCAGGCTAAGAGCTGGTTGCAGCGCGCCGTCCGGGCGTGTCCAGCCTCAACAGGGGTACGGCATGAGAGTCTTGATTGGCATCCAGAACGTTCAGCGGGGCTGAGATCGACGTCCCGATCGACGCCGTCAGTGTCAAGTCCGCCGTCGCCGAGGCCCTCTCTTCCAGCGCGCCCCTGGTCTTCACCGACTCGGAGGCAGAGCGTGATCGTCCCCATCCACTCCCTCAGCTACGTCGACCGCCGCCGACAAGTCTCGCCACGTCGGCTATTACAGACACGAACGTTGGAGCCCGGATTCCCCAGGGCTCCAACATCTGCCGATACGCAGACGTGCACGCTGCCGACTCGACCCGTGGACGACTGTGGGCCCGCCTTCAGCTCAGGTCATCTGAGTCATGGCGACGAAATTATACCCTGGGGCGGATTCCGCTGACCGCCGTCTTCAACTCGCTGACGGATGGCAGGGGTGGAAGCTGGCGTTGCGTCCCGCACCCCGAGGTTGCCCACGGGCGTTGGCGACGGGGTCCTCGCCGAGCGCGCCTTATCAGTTGTTATGGTCGGTGGGCTCGTAGTTGCCCAGGTTCTCGGCAGGATGCGCGTTTCCGTTCGGGTCGGTGACGGTGTAGGGAAGAACTGGCCGAAATGCCCAGACTTGCCGCTGTTGGCCGGGGACGGGGTCCCAGGAAGAAGAGGACGCGCACAAACCGTCCGATGAACCTTCATCCATGGTAGGCGTTCTTGGAGGCGGCGTAGTGCGGCGTCTCGAAGATGGTCGACTTGCCTAGCCGACCCTCTGCAGTTCGGCCTGCCCGGATGCCACACTTGCACGCCCAGTCGACGAGGTCGTTGGGAAGCGGCCCGACCAGTTGGACCCACGAGTTCGTCTTGCAATCGACGGCAGGGGCCATGACATGTCCAAATGCACCAGGGCAGTAGAACTCCCGAAGTCGTCGCCGGAAACCGCGTTGTATGGATTATTAAAGACTTCTCATACTGGTAGAGTGGTACCGTGTTGTGTTACAGTACCGCCATTGAAAGCTGGGCGTACTTGAAAGCTTCAGCAACTCCAGTTGTGTTAAGAAAGGTCTTCTTATTGGGAACCTTCGATTGTATACGCCCTTAGCGTCGACGCGCGGGATTGTTGCCAGCTGGAACGGGATGCGCTCCGGGGCAAGTAGTCGACGAGCAATATCCTCGACCGTGGTCTCGGGGCTGACGTCCTCGATGCGGACAGCCGCGGTACGCTAGGCGGCCCCGTGTTCTTCCGTCGAGGCCGGTGATGTAGGATCAGCCGACGGTGGCGATCCCTTCTCCTCCATATGAGCCAGAGGATCTCCCCGATGTAGGTGAGTTGGAGGTTGGACATTGAGGAAGCCTTCCCTGGGTCTGGGCGACATGTCACCCAGTTCTGCGCAGCTGTCTCGCCGCGGGTCGCGTGTGGGACCTTCACCGCCGAGGAGTCGACGATGTGGGGGAGCGAAGGTTCCTTTGTTGTTGAGGCTTGTTGCGCGTCAGGTCTGCCCTTGTGGGAGACGGACCTGACGGGTCGTGAATCGATGTACGAGGTGGCGGCGGCCTCACATCGAACCGGCTGATGAGGCCTGCTGATCAGGTCGGTGGGCGAGCTTTTGGTCTTCGAAGCCCGACCACATGACCGGGACGTCGCCGGTCAAGACGTCGTCGATGAAGGCCCGCGGCAGCTTTTCGTCGTAGGTCGATCCGACGTATGTGACTCGGTATGGCTCCGGCCAAACCGGCCTTGTAGTCGGCGACGGGAGCGTCGTGACGGATCCCCGAGTGGGACGCGAGCATCGCAGTGCCCGGCGTACATCTCGCCGGGTTCGCGTAGTTGCCCGACGTGTCGAACGGGACGAGGTGCTGGCTTCCCCGACGAGTTGCCGAAGGTCTTGGCCGAAGCCGGGCAAGGAGGACAGGTCAGCCAGGTGCCAATGCCACGCTTCGTCGGAGCGACGTCTTTGGCAGACGCGAGGTCGACCTTGGTTTGAGATGACTGGTTTCATGGGGCTCCCTTCTTCATACTGACCGGCTCGGGGGATCCTTCAACTGGTTGTTGCGAACCCAGGGAATCGCTGCCGCTACCTTGTCCTTCTGAGCGGATTGACTGGGTGGTCGTCTTATTTATCGGGTCGCTGTCCCCGGCGGCCCAGACCCAGACCCGGAGGGCGAGCGCGCTTGAGCGCGAAAGCCGTCGCGGCAATCCTCGCCCTCCGTCCGGAGGGACTAGACGATTGCGTGATTTTCACTGGTGACATCCCTTTCTCGTTGACGATGTGGGACAAAATCGGACCAGGGGAACTCTCCCGTCCGAAGAGCGATACCGTAACAGCCAGGATCCGTTCGCACGCCCTGCCGTCCCGTAGGGGGTTGGCGGCGTGCGCCATCTGGCGTACTCGTCATCGCGACTGAAAGAATGCTCGCCTCTTCGACGTGCGGTTCTCGTCCGTGCCGACGACCCGCGCCACCCGTGCTCGACAGCGGGGCGCTCGGTGTTCTCACGCAGGACAGAACGGAAGCGCCGAGAGGGCGGGGCCTCTCCTGGATGCCCCCGGGTCAGTGAGCACGAGGTCAGGACCGGTTCGCGGTGACGGTGCAGATCGCGCCGTATTCCAGCTGGCTCGGTGACGACGACGTTCGCGCCCCTCCAGCACCGGCAGCAAAGCCTCGCGGACTGGGGTTGCGGTGCGCGGGAGCGCGAAGACGACGATCCGAGACGCATCGGCGGGTCTGGCACAGCCCGCCCGATGCGGGCCATCAACGCAGGATTCCCTGCGGTGGGCGGTGACCAGCACCATGCGGCATGGTCTCAGCCACGGCGGCGTCGAGCCGCTTTCGTCGCCGCTGGGCACCCAGACGCTCGACAGCCGCCAGAGCGTCGATCACGGTATTGCCAGTGACGCGTATGGATTCGAAGTGTTCTCCCGGAGGAGGTTGTCTTGCTCTCGGCCGTCGGGCACAGGTGGGCGCCGTCAGCTGGCCGATATGAGGCGCCTGATGGCCTCCTCGGGAAGGGCGAGGCGATGTCGCGTCACCAGTCCGGCCTCGACGTGGAGAACCGGCCTGGTGGTAGAGGCCGCCAGGAGGCGGCGGCGAAGACCGACGACGTCGCCCTGGACGTGATCGCATCGGGAGCGAACCCCGGATCGCCTCGTCGGTTCCTGGAGGGTCCGCGTCTCGTCACCTGGGTGAGCGTCTGCCCGGGCAGCGGATGTTGAAGGTCAGATCGGGCTTGATGTCAAGAAGAATGGACCTGATCAGGCATTTCGCGATGCTGCCGAGTGACAACGATGCGAAGGGGTCAGATCGGGATCCTGTGCGAAGGCCTTTACGAGGCGCCATCTTGATGGCCTCAGGCCGAAGTCCCGTAGACGAGCATCACCCGGATCGCCGCAGTCGACGCATATTTCCTCCTTGTATCTTTACGATGTGCGATTGTGATGAGATCTGCAACGTCCGCTGCGTGGGCGCATCCAGCGAACGGACGCCCAGGTGCGCTCCAGTCGGTTTCCTGAAGACCGACCAGGCGCCGGCAGTCCGGCAGGAAGCGTCCCCGTTCGTATGTCGCTGAAGGTCACGGCGCGTCTTCGGTGCGAGGCCACTCTCGCTTCTTGCAGCCGTTCCTTGTCGACGACCTTGGCGAGTCCTTCCCGTTGGCGGAAACGAGGAAGCCCGCTAAATCATCGATCGGGTGACGGTGACCGCGTGGCAGACCCGAGGGAACGTGGGCGTCTTCCAGGGCGAAGCCTGACCTCGGATAGGCCGGGTCCTGTTTGGAGACCTCCCAGCCGTTGGAAGCGAGGGACCACTGCGTAGAAATGCTGGGGGTCCTGGTAACACAGGAACCATCCTACTTCCCATGGGTTGGGTTGACCATCCCGCACCTGATCGGTCATCTGCATAGAGCGCACTTTGCCCGCGGAGGACTGGCCGCCAGCCACCCACGAAGACCGTGGGTGTCTGTTTGCGCGCGGCGAACGCAGTTGGATCTTGACCGTCCCCTCTCGCAGCTGACATGGCGTATCCGTCGTACACGACGTCGTAGCCCAGGCAGGGTCGTCCTTGCAGTCGCGATCTTCCAGACCACGGCGGCGGCGACGGGGCCACATTGCCGCGGGCGATGACGACCTTGCGTCGTCGCCTCATGACGCCCCGGCGAGGCGACGACGGTGGCGAGCTGGAGACCCTCAGCCTGGAGACGGCACCTCAGGCTCCTCATTCTCACGCGCCGTCTTAGTAACTGCGGCGCCCCACAGGACGATGCGGCCGATCGCCCTCACCGGATGAGCCCAGGGCCCGTAGAGGGACGAAGGGTGGGGAGCTGGCAAGGCCTTGACGTGACCGTTCACCCTCTCGACGCGCCGGTATAATATGCCGTAAGGCCGTACCCGGGCCGGGCCGGGGTGAGCCGGATCAGCCATCCCACGGCTGCAGGACCCCTGGATCGCCCACGTGACCGACGCGGCAGGCGATATCGCGAAGGAGATCGTCAGGAAACGAGGCGGATGCAGGTGAGGCAGGATCGGTGAAAGTGTCGGCCCGGGAGCGCCGCGAACTGTTCGCGTATGACATCGGCAGGAGCTTGAGGCCTGCAGGTTGCCCTGGAACCAGCGCGACACTGGCACAGGGCGGCCCATCTGCGTCACGCCTGCTGAGCGGACGCTGGCAGTCCACGGTACTCGTTGGCCCATCCGGTGGCGTTGGGCCGGATGCCCAGGTCGAAGTCCTCGGTCAGCGAGTCCGACCAAGGCTTGTCGCCCAGGGCGTCAGGGCGGCAGGCGATTGGCCGTTATATTCCGACGCTTCCCATGTAACGCCGACCGCGCTGGAAGACCTCAGTGAGACAACGAACTCTCCATGTCACCATGCGCGCCAGGGCAAAACGGTGCCTGTTGTGATCGGACGCCGACTGGACACGTTGGGATCGGTGAAGGGCGATCCTGGCCTCCATCGCCTGCGGGTCAGGCGGCCGTCGGCGTCCACGACGCCGATCACCACGTCAGCCGAGCCCTTGGTGGCGCTCGCGCACCAGGGGTGACGCGTTGTTGAGCCTCTCCTGCCCTTCCGGGCGTTCCAGACACCCTCTGACGTGGACCCTGGGTCGCCGATGAGTCGACGGGTCGCTGTGCCGTCCTCCCGATCCGTCGTCGATGACGAGATGAACCTCGGGGTAGGATCTCCAACAGCTTCCGACGCGGCGACGATGACCTTGGCCTCGTTCAGAAGCGGGGACGGAGATGACCATCCGGGGACGGGCAGGGTCAACCCGCCTTGTCAGGCTGTTCGTCAGCCATTCGGAGAATCGCCGACGACACTTGCAGACTCACGGAGAGCATCAGGGGCGACGAGCATCGACTTGGGTAGATGATGGCCGTGACGACCATGAACGCCCCACCGCAAGGCGTCCAAGACGTCGATGGGGCAGAGCGCTTTCGTAGCGCGGCGGCGACATTCATGGGGTGTGGTACCCCCTAGAAAGTCATTCCCTGGACCGCCGAAGACGACCTGCCCGAGACCGCAGGCAAATTGGCGCGAATACCGACTCAAGACCTGCGCCAGGTGTCTCGGCAGATACCCGCCTCACCGGCGTCTCATCCGAACTGATGCCCGCAGCCGCCGGAGAGGTCGCGACGGCGGCAAAGAGGGCAAGCGTGAAGAACAGACCCACGATGTCCAAAGGATTCGCGCGATGAAGAAGCCCAGAGCCCTCAGGCAGTCCGACTCCTGCGATGAGGCCCGATGCCTGATGCCAACAGCTTGGTATTGCATGACGTACCACAACCGATCTGTGAGCAGAGTCAGATTTCTGGAAAATCCCAGATGTCTTCTGAAATGTCCATTGTTTTCCGACATACCCGCTTCGGACCTCGATCGCCAGGCTTGCGCATGGGTAATTATACCCGCCGTAACCTATCAGGCTGAGTCCGCCCGTTCACTGACGCAGCAAAAGCCGCCCGCCGAAACCGGAACCCTCCCGGAAACCGAGGCGTTTCGGCGGAGATCGCATGTCGCGGTCATGCCAGTGCCTCGGCCTCGGTGTGCAATCCGACGTCCGCATGAGACACCTTTCAGTGAATGATAAATTGTACATGAGCAAAGCGACCGGTCATCTCGGTAGTTTCCGGCTCGGGCGTTACTTTGTTCTTACGATGTTGCGATTCAGTGGAAACTCGACAGTACGTGCAGAGGAAAACTAAATGACGTCGCTACCAACCTACGTTTCTTCGAGCTCCTTGCCTCCTTCGACCCGCCGAGGATCCCAGCCTTTCCATTCGCCCGGATCTAGGCGTTTCGCAAACCATCGTCAGAAGCTTGGAGAGCAGGATCTCGTCCATCCCTTTCCCATACAGGCGCTCACTCTCCCCGTCGCTCTCGGAAACGACATCATCGGCCAGGCGAACGGGGACGGGCGAAACCATCAACTGGCGTCCCATGCTCGAAGCGGTCGCGAGACCGGGCGAGGGGAGGGTGGGAGGAAGCTGTGGACGGCGCCAAGGGCAACCTCAGGGACTGGTCGTCCTGCCCACCGCGAGCTGGCCAAGCCGGGTGGCTGGGGCTCTCCACGCCGCGGCCAAGCGGACGGTGAGGATCTCCTCGTCGAACTCTACGGCAGCCGCTACGGAAGGCACAACAGGAGGCTGGCCGGCGAGGGCCGAGATCGTCGTCAGCACGCCCGGGCGCCATCGACCTCCTCCCAGGCACCGGACGCTGGACCTGGGGCGTGCGCGCTTTCGTGGTGCTAGACGAAGACCGACGGATGCTCGACCTCGGCTTCCTCAAAGAAGACGTCGAGGATCCTCGCCGTCACGCCACCACCCGCCACACCATGCTGTTCTCGGCCACCATGCCCGGCCCGTCGTCGCCATGGCGCAGGTACATGTCAAGCCGACGCATCCGCGCCTCGGTTCCCGCCACGACACCAGGGCGACCGTCAAAACGATTGACGGCTGGTCTGCCGCGCACGTCCTCAACAAATCCGGGTCGTGGCCACATCACCCGCAGGCCCGGGACAGGGGCTGACGATCATCTTCACCCGGACTAAGCCACCGCGGCCCGCCCGCAAGCAAGGATCTCTGCGAACGCGGCTTCGCCGCGAGTCCTCCACGGCGACCTGGGCGGGGCGCGCGGAACGACCCTCCGGGCCTTCCGCAATGGAAGGTGGACGTCTGGTCGCCACGGACGTGCTCGCCCGCGGCATCGACATCGACGACGTCACCCGTCATCAACACCAGTGTCCCGGGGACGAAGACCTACATCTGGGATCGGCCGGACGGTTGCCGTATTCAGGAACAGCCGTGACCTGGTCGACTGGGAGAACCTGCCCGCTGGGCCGTCATCGACAAGACTTTGGGCCTGGGCCATCGCGAACCCAGGAGACCTACCATACGTCCGCACCTCACGGACTTGGACATCCCTCGCGAAGACTGACCGGCAAAGCTCCCCGGGACCAGCGCACCCGCGCCGGCGGACGCCGGTACATCAGGGACCTCGGAGAGACCGGCGGGAGGCCGGGCAAGCAGGGCTCCTTGGACCATGAGGCCGGGCAGGCCGCGATGGGAAGGCGAAGGCGGCGCGATCGCGCGACGTCAAACGGAACGTGAGGACGCAGGCCGCTCGCGGCGCAGCCGCAAGCGCAAGCGGACTCGCAAACCCAGCAGCGAATGATGCCTGGGGAGGCTTCTGACCAACGTGGTGATTCCGTTGATGACGAGCTGGATGGCGATGGCCGCCGAACATGCCGGATCTTGGTCGGGAAGATCGTTTCCGCCCTCCCCAGCACCCGATGGAGGGGTTGTGAACCACATCGTCTATGGTCAGGTGGTTGAGGAGAACCGCCGCGATGACGCAGGATCCGACGGCCTTGCCGGAAACCTCGGGCGGCGATCATCCTGCGACGGTCGCTGGGGCCAGCCATGGGGGATGCCCAGCGGGACCATGGCGACGTTCACCGATCCCGCCCAGGTCCTCCTCGTGCCCCGACAGGGGTTGCGGCGCCACGATTTGCCGGAGGCCGCCCGGATATCTGCACTGGTTCACAGGATGCCCAGGACCCGCAGAATGTGGTATTGAAGAGGTCCAGATACCGTCATGACGCCCAGGGGAATCATCGTCGCCTGGAAGGCCAGCCGCTTACGTTCGTAGAGTCATCTTCGACGTCAGGGAGATGAAGACAGGCAGGTTCCCCGGAGGATCGGTGATCACGAATACCGTCGTGAACGTCGAGAGGAAGAACAGACCGTCGGACCGGTCACGAATGGATCACCTCCAGGAAACAGCCAAAACCAGGCGCGGAGAACGCAGGGGCCGTCGTGTTTCTCACCAGTCAGTTCGGTTTGCCGGACCCATGGTATCATGGATCCCGTACGGACTAATCGGTGCCTTTCCGCCAGTTTCTCCAAGGTATCGGATCAAAGTATTTGTCGCGGTGGCCGATCTCCAGCCCAGTGGGCCAGCTTCGCCAGGGCGCCGATGTCGCGGCGGAGACCGTCCTAACACTGACGGCATCGTGCGGATGGCGAGACCGTCACCGCCGGCGTCCGCACCCATTCGACGACGTCACGCAGGCCTGGGGGAGCCCAGTGGGGAACGTGGTAGGCGGGGACGGCGCGAGAAAGCGTGGCGAAGGGTACTCGTCGCGACTGGAGACGGCGCCGACGTCGATGAGAGCGCGTCAGCTATGGGGGCGGCCGGCAGGCACCCCGGTTCGACGACGGCGGCATGCCTCCACTCCAGCGAAGAGTCAGCCGATCCGCTCGACCATCTCCCGGGCGCGGGACAGGCGGAGCGTCGAGCATCTCTCGCGATGCCGCGCCATGGCGGGCGCTGCGGGGTCGAAGATAGCCGAGCACGTGGACGGAGACGCCGCGGACCTTGGCCAAGATTTCCATGCCGCGCACGAGGCGCGGTGGGCTCACGCGCGCCGCAACCTCGGCAACCGGCGACGGTGTCGGTCAGTGAGCCCGAGCACCGGATCGACGCCGCCTCCCAGCAGGATCGCCGGGGCTGGTGCGGCCGTCGGACGCGGTCGGAAGTGGGTATGGAGGTCGTCATGGATGACAAGCCTACGCACCGCCTCGGCGGACCTTGAACGCGCGGATCGGCTGAGAGCAGGGGACGCCTTACCGTCGTTTTCGGGCGATTCCCACGGCAAGAATCGCGTGCCACACGTTCGCGTCGGGTGCCAGAATGGAATTATGACGAAAGAGCAGAGATCTCGAGCAGCGCGGATCGAACCGCTCGCAGCCGAGCAACAGAACGTTCAAGAATTCATCGGATCCGACTGGGGCGAGCGTCCGCTGACCCGGCGCGCAGCCATGTGACTACCTTCAGCGCGGCGCATAAACTCCGACGCTTCCCGGTCGGCGGCTGGTCCTCCCGCGGGCGGGGTACAAGGTGCGCAACAACGGCTGCATTTACCGGTTCCGCGCCCACTCCGGCCTTCGCCCATACTTGACCCGGGCTTGGGCGGCGAGCGAGCCCGGCCTTGTTGCTCGTTCTCGATCCGGTAGAGGGCGGCCACGAGGGCCACCCTCTACTTCCCTGCCGCGCCTCCGCGCTCCTCGAGAGTTCTACGCGACTTGATACGGCGAATTCTGGGTGGGGCGCGGCCCTCGCTGGCGGAGATGGCCCGCCCTCACCCGGGCTGCGGTGCGATTCGATCGACAGACTCGACGACGCGCTGACCAGGGTCTCGGGCAGGGCCCACGTCGGACAGCCGTCGTGCCCAGACCGACATGAGTCGAGGCGAAGGCGGAGGAGCTGCGCGGAGAGCCGGGCTGGCCGGCGCCGCGCAGGCCGACGCCGAGCTGGAAGGGCGCTCTCGGAGATCCGCGCAATTGAGACGGTGGGAGATCGGACAGTGCGCGGGCCGTCGACGCCACGCAGGGGGTTCGACGCGATCATCGCCTCCTCCCCGCGCCACCGGGCACGGGCGGGGGAAGTCGTCGAAGCGCCTTCGGGGCGAGGCCGCGAGGAGGGCAACGGCACGGATGACACGATCGCGGCGTCGGCAACCACGCCAACACCCTCCATTGGATCGACAAGCAATACGTAACTGA